>Ga0172373_10002348_pt1 | contig 29205 bp, 52 predicted proteins | sample Lak10m_2_FD_114546 | JGI IMG/M metagenome (GOLD analysis project Ga0172373, IMG submission 114546) | Freshwater microbial communities from Kabuno Bay, South-Kivu, Congo - kab_092012_10m | ecosystem: Environmental > Aquatic > Freshwater > Lake | place: Democratic Republic of the Congo...
AAAGGTTCAGATAGTAGTTATGATGAAATATTTTTCGCCCCAATAATTGTAAAAGATTTTGGTCAAGAAATAAATTTTGTTACCGCCCTTGCAGTAAGTCAATCAGATTCAAGTAGTTTATATAGACCTATTGCAGAACAGATGATGGAGAATGAACTTGTTTATAACATTAGTCCATTTGGCAATCCCGACCAAACGCAAGAAAGATATTTAGAAGCATTTGCTCGATATAAACAAAAATATCAAACTTATGTAAAAGCGGGTATTTGGAAAAGTAAGGAGATTCAAGAAGATTCTCAGTTGTTTTTTCATTCTCAAAGTATTCGACAATACTTAACATCGACAAGGCAGTCTTTTGTATTTACATATTCGTTATTGGGTATTCAAGTACAAATTTGGACACAGATACTACAAAATAGTGTAGTGATTAGAACATTTTTTGAATGGTGGATGCAAATAAGTGCAGGTAGATGTAGGGATACATTGATGATAATGAATGCAAAAGAGCCAAGAAAAGAAATGCAAAAAGTTATTGACGATTTAAAACAAAAAATTGATGATATAAATTCGTATCTCCAATATATAGTACCACAAACCTATTCTTCCAATAGCAAACAAGATGAAATTGAAAATGCTATGGCAAAGAATATTATAAAAAACGATTGGGTAAATAGAATTTTAGAAGAAGAGGGCTTGACTATTGGGTTTAACAATGAATATAAATTTGAAAATTATCTAAATAGGCTTATTCAAGACTCTACAACTTATGCTAGTGACCCTTTATTTGCAACGGAAGACGATACAATTGAAAGATTGGATGAACGTGCCGATTTATTGTACAACGATATAAAATTGAGAAATTAAAATGAACATTACTCAACCACAAGAAGTAGCATTCAAAAAACTTATGGCAAATATTGCCACTTTTTCCAATAGATATGGAAGTATAGATAATTTAATGATTATGACAAATCCTAATTTTCCAACTTCTATTTTTGTTAAATATAATAAGCAGTTTGGATTGGTTAAAGATAGAAAATTAGAAATAAATATAGTCGAAATAACTCAAACGGGCGAATTAATCGTTCTAAGTGATATATTTAAAAATATGTATGAAAGGTATGCTTTCCTTGGTGAATGTGCACCTATCGAAGTTAAAGATTTAATTGTAATATGATGGGAGTTTTAGAAGCAATAGGAGGTTGGAAACAACTCAATCAAGATAAACTAGAACAAATAAAGGAGGACAATGCTCCTTTATATGATGCTATATCTAAAGCACTTAATCTATTGGCTAAGAAATATGGGGGAGAGGATATTGTTATTCAAAAACCTATTGAGGTTATTGAAGAGGTTGTTCCCACTACGGGAAAAGGGGTGCTTACGGATTATGAAGTTCTTAAAAAAATAGAAATATTAAGTTTGACAACGGGAGGTTCGCCTAATGGCAAACAAATACGTAATTCATTAATTGAGAACATTATATTGGATAAAAATGAAATACGTGAAATAGGAATCGCTCTTTTTGAAGATGATTTAGGCGCAAAATTAGCCGATTTAGTTGATAGAAATTGGCTCAACAAAATAGGGGATGAATACCAACTTACTCCTTTTGGTGCAGAATTTATTGATAAGTATGAAATTGAGAAAAACTTAGCGGAAGAACAACCAACTACCGAAGCCCCAACGCCACAATACAATTTGCCTCAAGACCGATTGGAAGGTATTCTAAAACGCCTTTCCGAAGCAAGGGCGAAAATTCACGATTATGTAACTATGGAGGATTTGTCCAAGCAATTATATGACGTTGTAGTGCCATTAGATTATAAAACATATTTTGAGGTCGATGTGCCAAGTTTAGAAGGAGATTTGAACATAATGGAAAGTATGGGTTTAGTTAAAAGTCGAATAACGATTGACCCAAATACTCAAGTTATTGATACCGAATTTGACATAGACACTGAAGGTAGTTTTTTATTGACGCAACTGAAACTTGAAGAAGCACAACAACAGAAAAAGGCAATTTTACGACCATCGCCTACCGAGAGTGCAACTTTATTTCCTACGGGAACAATTAAACTTGGAAACGATGGAAATCAATGGAGAGTAACTGAAACTAAAAGTGGAGTGAAGCGATGGACTAAGTTTGGAGAAATGCCGATAGATGAGCCAATACAAATCGAAGGCTCTTCAATTGCAGATACTTTTGAACTAGTAGAAGATGAAGTAGATTTGGATTTATTAGAACAACAATTAAATGACGACTCATTAGAGTTTGACCTAAACGAAGACGATTTAGATAACTTAGAATTTTAATCAAATGAAAGAATCAGTAAAAAAGAAGTTCGATTCAATCGACCAATCAAAAATAAAAGTAGAGTCAACTAAAGAAATTCTTGCTAAAATCAAGAGTGGATTAAACTCTAAAGACGAAGCAAATCAGAAAAAAGCAGAAACCTTGCTTGATACCTTTATTTCAAAAGCAAAGGCTAAAAATGCTGACATTTTCAAAGAGGAAAAGCCCGAAAAGCCACAAACTGCTAAAGAAAAAAAAGAAACGAAAAGCAAATTGGATGAAGTGATGGATATAATATCCAAAGACCCTATGTTCAAAGACTTTAATAGCCCTAGAAGAATTAAGGGGGGTGGTAAAAGTGATGCTTTAATTGATAGTCAAAGAAAAGCAAAAGAAAGTGGTTTTAGAATTTCCAAGAAAGGTTGGAAAAATCAATATGGGGCTTCTGATGGAGGGCGCAAATATTATGAGTATAGAGAAAATCGTATTGATAGAAAAGCACCTAACTATGGTTCAAAGCCTTGGTTAAAAGATGGTGGATTTATTCATCCTAGCGACAAATTTGAAAATAAGTTTTCAGTTATAGAAATCAAAGATAATGGTAATAGAAAAGTACATAATACTTTTCCCGATTTTGAAACCGCTATGGCTTTTGCTTCTTTAAAAAGAAATGTAATGCCCTCCCAAACCAAGATAATTATAGAAAACAAAGATGGTGTTAGGATGTATAGTAGTTTTAGAAAAGGTGGTAAAATAGACGAAAGCACTGAAATGCTTTTAAGCCAAAATAAGGAAATTGCTCACCATACTAAAGAATTGAAAAATGCTTTGTCTAAAAAACCACATATTGAACCTTGGGTAGTGGCTAAAATTGAAAGAGCCGCTACTGATATGAGTGATGTTACTCATTATTTAGATGGTCAAACAGAATACGCCAATGGTGGCTATATGACTAAAGGTGGCATTGTAGTTACATCAATTAAAGATATTCCGAACTTTGAAGAAAGACTTAATCAAGGTAGGATAACCTATCGAGGATTAGGTGTTGGAAAGTTATCTAATGATTTTTATAATATTGCGGGAGAGGGTGGTAAAATGATTAAGGTAGATGGCAAAGAGTATTATATTACAGATACTGAATTTAATTCTTTCTCACGGGATGCTGAGGGAATGTTAAGAGTAAAATTTGCTGCACCAAAACGCAAATTTGAGGAAGGTGGCTATATGGCTGATGGTGGAGAAATTAAAAATTTGATTGGGAAAGAATTTAGACCTTTTACTGCTACTTCTAATGATGAATACAATGTAAAAATAGTTAATATAGATTTTGATAATGTTACATATAAGCACAAAGATGGGCAAGTAAAAAAATCTCCAACATCCGATTTTTTAGATAGTTACATTCAAGTCAAAACCAAAAGTGGCTATATGGCTGAAGGTGGTAAAATAAAAGGAGATAGTTTAGAAAATGTACGTAATGATGCAAAAACATTAAGTCGTAATTTAAAAGGAAACTTTTATTTGTTAGAGGAAAAACAATATGAGTTTTTAAATGAAAATGATAAAACTATAGTTACTTCATACAGTATTGGCGATGAAGAAGATGTAGATTACATAAAAGAAATGCCAATAAAAAAGAATTTTTATGTAAGTATAAAAATTTTAGGCAAATATTCAAATGGAGATTTAAAATCTTCGGAAGAACAAGTTATATATTCTAATAATCCTTTTATGGCAAGAGGCGGTCAAGTAGAGTTTTTATATTCAGTTAGCAATTTTGACAATAAATATTATAAGCGTTTCAATGGGGCAATAGGTTCTTTTGCTTGGATATATGAGAAAAGATACAATGAGGGTATTCTTTATCCATTAGATGCATTTGATTTAGATTATTATGCACACTTGCCTTTGAAAGAAAATGAGGTAATTTTAAGATACCAAAGCGATAGAATGAGAGATGTTGATTCTAGTATGTATTTGATAAAATTCAACGTCAAAAAAATGTTGGTTTATTTTATGGAAGATGCATATTCTGATGACGACAAGAATATAAAATTCAGCCCCAAAGGTCTTAAACTTGAATACTTAACTATTGAATGGCAAGGTCTAAGTTCAAAGCAACAAGAAAATATCAATTTAGATAAATTTAAAAATGGTGGAGATGTATCAACTAGGGACAGAGCGGTATATAAATATTTAGAAGGCAAGTCAATTTTGGTTTATTCTATGGGAGTTAAAACCCCAATAAATGTAAAAATCACGGGAGTTATACCTCCCGACCCGAAATTTTCAATTCCTACGCTTAAATTAGAAACGGGTAACACCGAAGAGCGTATTGAAGGTAAAGCCAAAATTCAAGACTTTATGAATGGTAAGCAAATAGAATTGTACGATGGCAAAGAATATTACGCTATCCAACTTGCCTCTAATATTAAATCATCACCCAAAAGTTCTGATTACACCAAGAGAAGAAACTTGAAATTAATCATTATCAAAAACCCAAATAAAAACGGGTCAAAAAACTATTTGATAATTGACAAAAGAGATTTTTTAAATGGCTTACACAAGTTTGAGGAAGGCGGTAATTTATCTAAGGAATACACCTATATTAAGAGAGCCGATGTTAATCAAGTGGTATATTGGGATAGCAGTGGAAAAGAAACAATTGATAGTAAACCGAAGAATGGATTTTGGGTTAGTAAAAAAGCCCTTGTAGAAGCGGGAATGAACGAAACGAAATCATCAGTAAAGTTTGAGGTTGATGATTTAGTTTATAACACAAGAACCAAAACTTTGGGAATTGTCCGAATGGCTGATGATGGGTATGGCGAGGTAAAAACAGATGCGGATGGGAATGTAAATGTAGATGATTTAGAAATTTACAACCCCATAAAACACAAGTATCAAGAAAATGCTGAAGTTGCGCCAAGTACAAAAAAAGAAATTGAATCCCGTGGATTATTTAATCCGTTTGCGAAAAGCAAATCTAATGTAAGTTCAATTAATTTTGGCACTACCTCAATGCGTAAAACATCAAGTGGTTGGATTGCTAAAAACAAGGTTTCTAACTATAAAGGTTACGATTGGGAAATCACTACAATGAAGAGTATGCGTGGGGATTTGGTCTCTACCGCAGTAGGTGGTAAAAATGAAAAAAGTGAAAGTGGTTATACGATGTTTACTTATGTTATGTACCAAGACCCTAATATTCGTTTGATGACCTCAAGACCATCAAGAATTACCGAAAAAGTTACTTTGGAACAACAAGAGAAGGCTTTAGCCATCTTTCAAGACAAGGTAAATGAAAAGTATGACAAAGGTGGTAAAATTGGATTTGAGGGGCTTTCCAACAAGGTTGCAAAAAATTATGTGGGTAAAAAAGTAGACACTAAATATCAAGATGAATATGGTAAAACCTACGATAAACAAGAGGCAAAAGAAGTAGGTGACAAAGTTGCGGCTAAAGTTTATCGTCAACAACTTTCTAAAATGGAAGATGGTGGTAAATTGCCTGAGAAAATGGAAAATTACTTCATAAAAACTAGGAAGACTAAATTGTTAAAGATGAGTGATTTGTTGCCAAATAGAGCAAGACCCGAAGGTATTGTTAATGCCGAAAAATATATGAGGTTGGCTGCTGAAGGCAAAAAAGAAAAACGCAAACCAATTACAGTTTATCATTCTGCAAGAAATTATTATAGAATTTATGATGGCAATTCAACTTATGCAGTAGCCAAGCAGAATGGGTGGGAAAATATTTGGGCTGAAGTAATAAAGAACCCAAACAGACCGAAAACGGGCAAACCAAACAATCAAGTTTTTATGAAGGCTAAAGAAATTCGTAAAGATGGAGAAAATTGGACAGATGCAGTCAAGAGAGCAGCAAAAATGTTAAAAAACTAATGAAACTATTTACTAAATCAGACCAAGTCAAATTACAAAGCCAATGGGGTTTTGGGAGCGATTTGAAATCACAAATGGTTTTTGTGAAAATATTTGAACCATTACGTAGGGTATTTTATTATGTCGTAAATCAAGACCCAAATGACCCCGAAAGGATATTTGCTATTGAGAAAACGAACAAAGATATTCAATTAGGTTTTTTCCGAAAGAGTTCGATAGAAAATACTAAACTACCTCCGTTTGGATTAAAGTTTGAACGTGATATGTATTTCGACCCCATTCCCGCTCAAGAACTTCTTGACGGATTATTGGAGGGTCAATATTATGCGCTAGGTGGAGAAGTTGTAGTTGATGTTAATGAAAAAATTTATGACAAAGACAACTACCGCTCAATTTTTGGTGATTTTGATAAAGATGGTATTAAAAACGTAGACGACCCAAATCCATACAAATCGGGAGATAAAAGAAGTATAGAACAAGTGAAATTTTCAGAAGTTCTTGAAAACGTCATTGAAAATCAAAAGCAAGTAAGAAAGCCAATGTATGAGATAGTAGAAAGGCTTAAAAAAATAGCCCCTAAAGGCTCAAAAATTATTGCTAGAACAAAATCCCCATATTCTATTCTTAATAAATTGGTAAATAAAAAGATGAACAATCTTGACACCACAAGAGAAGGAGATGTTGAGGGATTAACTGATTTGATAGGTACTACGATTTTGGTTGATAATTTCCGCTCATTAGAAGCATTGAAAAATAAAATATTAAATGGTGCAATTGGCGAGATTTTTGAATTCAAGGATTATTATGAAAACCCCAAAGCAGGTTATATGGCTTATCACTTTATTACTTTATTTGAAGGGGTAGCGGTAGAAGTTCAAATAAAAACTAAAAGAATGAAGTTGCTAAACCAAGCATCTCACTTTGCATATAAGGATAGGACTTTAGATGCAAACAAATTATTATATTTAAGTCAACTTATGGATAAGGCAGACCGAGGAGATAGAGATGCTAAAAGAGAAGCAAATGATATATTGTCAGACAGAAATCGTCTTGCATACGATATGTATTTAGATAAGAGTAAGTTTGATGAAAAAATGATTAAATTTGACAATTAAAATATTAATACAACGTGAACGCAATTAATCAAACCTTGGCAAACATTGGGTGTGGCATCACCGATTTGCCTAAAGAATTTCAAGACCGTATTAACTCAGTTAATAAACTTGAGTCAAAAGTCGAAGAAGCAAGAAAAGAATACGAGAGTAATCCGACTGAAGAAGAAAAAGAAAAATTGGATGAAATTGAAACTTTTTACGAAGACTTTGTTCTTGAAACTTGTGATATGATTGAAACTTGGGATGATGATGTGAAAACAAAAGCATCAGAAGAAGCAGAAAAAAAGGCTAAAAATGAAGCAGCGAAGAAAGCCCAAGAAGAAGCCGAAGCAAAAAAGAAAGCCGAAGAGGAAGCAGCCAACAACAAACCCGCTGAGAAAAAAAGCGGCATTGGACTTGGTGGATTTATCTTAGGTGCAGTAGTATTGATAGCAACCGCAGGTGCGGTGAACGCATTTAGAAACAAGTAATGGAAGTAACGAGGACACAAGTATATCACATTTTTGACCCACAACCTATTAGGTTGTTAGATGTAATATTTGTTGCGCCTCTTATGATTTATGCGGGTGTGGAAGGAAAATTTCACCCTTTTATTAAATGGTCACTTATCGGTGTTGGATTTGCTACTATGATTTACAATGGGATAAACTATCACAAAAATTATAGGGAAGAAGATGGCTTATAGAATCACTGAATATACTAAAACTCAAGCCAAGAAACTAGGTGTTGTTGTCAAACCCTCAAAGGTTAAAGGCAAGAAGATTGATGTTTTCAAAGGCGAAGAAAAAGTTGCTAGTGTTGGTGCTATTGGCTATCCCGACTATCCTACATATTTAAAAATGGAGGCAGATGGTCGAGTTCCTAAAGGTACTGCTAGTTTGCGTAGAAAAGCCTACAAAACTAGACACGCCAAAGATAGAAATGTTAAAGGAAGTAACGGGTTTTATGCCGATAAGTTATTATGGTAAAGGATTATGAAATTAACTAAAGATATAATTGAAAAATCAGTCAAAGCACAAGGATTTAAGTGGTTTGACAAAGGCGACTACAATTTGAATATTGTAGGTGTAAGAAATATGAGTTCTAAGAAAGTAACCAACCTTTTTGATGATTGGATTACTCTTTCTTATATGGTGAAAGGCAAGTGGATTTTTCATCAGTTCAACGCTACTACGGAAGCGGGTGATGATTATTTCGCAAAGCCAATGAACCCAAGAGGAACTGCTATTATTAAAGAGGGTCAATATTCAAAAGTTTGGGCTCTAGGTTTGCACCAAGGCAAGTACAAAGCCTTGCGTCAAGTTGGGAAGTTCGACACTTACCGAGACAACAATAAAGATTTAGTGATTGATTATATCAACCCCGCTGAATCTTACAACGATGGTATCAATTGTCATAGAGCGAATCCAAATGGAGTTAGCGTTTATGTTAACAATTGGAGTGCTGCTTGTCAAGTAATTGCATCATCAACGGATTTTGAAACTTTAATGAAGGCTTGTGAAGAATCTGAAAAGTTGTATGGCAATTCTTTTACTTACACTTTATTGAATACCAATTTGATTTCCAAATGAAAAAAGAGTATTGGTTAATTTTGGGTGTTTTGGCTATTTCGGGTGGAGTTGCTTATTTCTATTTTAGAAGAACTTCCAAAGAACTTGAAGCAGTTACTCCACAAAACGCTGAAATTTTGAAACAAATAAAAATGATATAATGGACTTAAATATTAAAATACCCGCTACCCCCCTTGAGTGGAAAGTTCCATCAAATCAACCCCCTTGGAAAGACCAAGCAATTTCTATCATAAAAAAATATAAAAGCCTCTATGGTGCTCAATTTAAAATAGCCGAACAAGACACGGGCATACCCGAATGGCTATTAGTTGGATTTGCAGGAGTCGAAGGTATGGGCGCATTGAATGAAAAATTAACGGGAGCAAATGGAACACCATCAATAATGCAGATGAATCCAACAACGGGGTATCAAACAATTGAAACAGAATTGAAAGGCGGTAATACTATAGGCAAACTTATTGGTTTTTATCAAGTGATTCCGAATGCGTTCGTTGTTAAAAAGCCTATCCCAAAAGATTTTTGGAGTTCTTCTAACATTAAAGTTCGTCAAGAGGATGCAAAGGACTATTTGTCATTGAAACCGATGGCAGAAGTTTCTCCAATGATTTTCAAAGCACTATATCAAAATGTAGGTTTTGCAATAAGACTAGGTGCATTTCATTTGGGTCAATTATTGCTAACAAGTATTAAAGAAGTAGGAAGCCCAAGATTAGACCACGTGATAATTAAATATAATGGGGGTATAGGTGTTTACAAAAATAGAGTTTTAGAAACTGATTTAAGAAATGCTGATACTACCAATTTAGTAAACACTTATAAATCTAGGCACAATGCAACTACTCCCGCTTACATTATTAAATTAATGGGTAAAAACGGGTTTTTAGATGTTCAAAAGCAAGGACTTGCATAATATGTTCATTTTTAAGATGTATTCGATTTAAAAACATTAAAAATGAAATTACCGATTAACTTTAAAGAATTTTCAAAAGACCCCAAAAATGGTCTTTTATACATTATTTTACCCGCTATTGGATATTTGTATGTTGACCAAAAGATGACTAATAATCAAATTAAGGAAGAGTACAAAAAAGAAATAGCAGAACTCAAGGCTATTGTTTCATTGCACTCAAAGCAGTTAAAGAAAAGCGATAGTGCTCTAGCGGCTGCAACCACTAAAATTGAGATTTATACTCAGTTAGGTAAAATTCCAAAAAAATGATTAGGCTATTATTGATATTGCCATTATTTATAACGAGTTGTTCAAATGTTGAGCAAGAAAAAGATGCTGAGTTGGATTCGATTATTCGTGAAGCCGATTCAATATATTTTGAAAGCCACAAAACAATGTACAAACACGATTCTATTCTAATCGTTGCTGATAGCATCAAAAACGCTCAAGTAGCCGCAATAGAATCTAACATAAAGGTAATGTCAACTACCTTAGTAAAAGAAAAAAAACGTAGTAAATTAGCAATGGTACTATCTCAAGTTGTTGGAAAGGATACTATTGTAATTCACGATACAATAATTATACAGAAATGAAATTTTTAGAATTACTCACTAAACACGCAACGTCAATTATTGCATTCATTGTAATAACTTTGTGTTTTGCCGTTCTGATGAGCATAATTTTTTATGACTTTCCGAGCGAACAAAAAGATATTTATTTCACCATAAGCGGTGGCGTACTATCAATAATTACAATGATAATAAGTTATTACTTTGGTGCTAGTAAAAATGAAAAAGAACCTAATTAACAAAATATATGAAAAACACTAATTTAGGCACGGCTCTTCTAGGTTTAGCAATCTCTTTAGGTGCTATCTACGTTGTAGCCTATGTTGCAGGAAGAGGTTTCTCAAAGGCTTCTAAGTAATGAAAGAAGTTTTTTCGGAAATATCGAAAGCAACGGACGGAAAGTACGGGCAAGGAGTTCTCTATGCGGGGGCGGTTGGATTAATATTGTCTGATATTATCCCCACTCCCGCTGATGCCCTTTACTTTTATTATGAGCGTAAATTAAGAAACCAATGGAAAGCGGGTACTATTACCCCTCAAAACTATTGGAGAAAATCTGTTGCGGCTTATTATCTTTTAAATCCTCTTTGGTGGACGGGTGTATTAGCGACTCTTTACTATGTGAAAGGCGATGTTAAGCAAAAAGCAAAAGTCGGTCTAGCGGTTGTTGGAGTTGGTGCAGTGATTGGTATTATTTATCGAAACTACACAAAAGATATTCAAGAAGCCAAAAAAGAAGTAATGGATGAAATTGAACCAAAAGTAGAATTTACGGGTACTGAAAAACCCAAACCACAAGTCGGTAAATATCGTGCCGTTATGAGGCAAGGTAATTACATTAAATTTATAGCATAAAATGGAAGCAACGCAAGTAGCAACACAACAAGTAGCCCAAGAAGCAACTAATGCCGCATCAATGGCAAGTAACGCCATACCACCTACTCCCGCAACTATGGCGGCTCAAGGAATGAACCTAGAAGAAGGAGGCGATGCCCCCGAAGGTACTTCTGATGGTAGTAGAGATTGGGGTCAATGGATAGCGATTGGAATTATATCATTAACAATCGTTTCATTGGTTATGCAAATCTATGTTCAAAGAAAAACAATGATGAAGTTGGACAAAGATGATGAATCAATGAAAAAGGATATTAATGAGTTAAAGTATAACTTGAAGAAAAATATGGGTAGTAAGTATGAAGAACTACCTTGATGAAATAGTTTACGGAAATCCTACTGACGACTTCCTACCTTATTTACGTAAAGGAGGTTATGATTTTATTTTTGAAGATTTAAAGGACTATCCTTATCCATCAAATTCTAGCGAAGCGGCTAAAGATGAAATTCGTGCTTTAATTGAATATCAAAATTTACCCGAACAACAAAATGAAGAATTAGTTGGTAGATATATTGAATACGATAAAAACTTAATTGAAATCTTTAAGAACTATTGTAAAAACAAAGTAGGCGAAAACTTAGATTCTCAAATTGATGAAATTATAGAAGATACGAAATTTTTGGTGGCGAAGTTAAAGTTTCATTATCAGAGAATAAGACCATATCAATTGGCGGGGCAATACAAGGCAAAGTTATTCCCGTTCAAATCACTAGCAGCAGTTAATCCCTCTTATCCAAGTGGGCATACTTTTCAAGCAAGGGTATTAACTGAATTTATAGGGAATAAATACCCCGAACATTACGAGATGCTTTCTAATTTAACACACGATGTAGCAACAAGTAGATTGTTTTTAGGACTTCATTATCCAAGCGATAATGACTTCGCGCATATTTGCGCTAAGAAACTAGTACAATCCAAAGAATTCACAAGTAAGTATGGAATATGAATTTCTATTAAATCCAATAGGGAAGCCACGAATGACGCAAAGGGACAAGTGGCTTAAACCTCCCCGACCCGAAGTGCTGAAATATAGATTGAGTTGCCAAGCAATTCAATTTTTCGCATCATCGCAAAATTTTCTTTTAAAAGACGAAGCAAACATTATATTTGTATTGCCAATGCCGAGTTCTTGGTCGAATAAAAAACGACAAAGAATGTGTGGTACTAAACATCAATCAAAACCCGACTTAGACAATATTCTGAAGTTTGTTTTTGATGCGTTGAAACCCGAAGGCGACCAAACTATTCATTCCATTGTGGCAAAAAAAATATGGGGTGAAGAGGGCAAGATAATTTTTATTGAAAATGACGACAACACCGAAAAACTCACTACGGAGCATTGAGAATCTATTTGGAGCAATCAGTTCCTCTATCCGAGAGATAGGTATTCAGAATACTATTCATTTATTAGAAAAGGGTCAAAGTCACAACGTATGGAAAAGCGATTTGTCTTTGGCGGCTCAAAGTGTTTGTGAGGTATTTGATATTTCAACCGTGATTCTGTTCGGTAATAGCCGAAAGTATCCTAGAAAATATGCATTCGCTTGTTGGGTATGGCTATGCTATTATGATAGAAACTATTCAGTTATAGATTTGCAAGGATATGCGAAGACTAGTGTTTCTACAATTTCAAAAGCGAAACAATTCATCGACAACTTTCCTAATGACACGGCATTTGAAAAAAAGATTCACCAAAAATTAGAACAAGCCAAAATAAAATTAAAAGAACTCCTTAATAGATAATATATGACTACCGAGAACAATTTTGAAATAGACTTCAATCCACTACAAGAGAATGTTATTCAGAGAGAATATACTAAACCGAATGTACAAGTAGTAGATACAACACCTATTGAAGAACCCGTTTTTATTTCTCCAAGTTTTGAAGAATTACAAAGTGGCTTAGAAAGCAACATCAATCCCGAACAACCATCACAAGGCGATGGTAGAACGGTTTGGGGGCAAAATGGGGAATCTTCTTCAGCGAACCCATATACAGAAACTTTGGATAAGAAAGACCAAAAGGCGGCTTCCGCTGCATTGGTTGAAGCCGTATTAGATGGGTACACTCAATTAAATGGATTTGCTAATAAGTTAGTTCAATTCAATCCTAAGAAAGTTGAGAATTTAATGCAAAGTGGGGAAATCGACCCCAATATAAGTTTACCCGTTGGTGGAACAAATGTATCAATACTTGACTACATCCAAGAATACAACTCACAAACAGATGGTGTAATATCTGTAAGTGATGAATTCAAAGATAAGGTAAGACCCGTTATGCTTCGTGTGTTTATGAAGCGTAATATCGGTATGACCGATGAGCAATTATTGGCTTATTATTTTGGTGTAGATATTATTTCAAAAGGGGCAACAGTTTTTGCACTACGCAAACAAAATTCGGAGTTGTTAGATTCTTTAAAAGAAATGACCTCACAAAGAGTTTCTACCCCACCTCCAAGTGCACAACCTAGACAAGAGGCTAAGAGGGAAGAACCCGTAGAAAGTCCTAGATACGAAGAACCTAAAAGCGAACCTACTAGACAATATGTAGAGCCCGAAGAAGTTTCAAATTTTGAACCCGTTCAAGAGGCTATTGTAGTTGATGAGCCACTTCGTAAGTCAAGAACAAAAACTGCTATGCCACAATTCGGTGATGCAAGTATTTTGCAACAGATGGAAGATATTGCCAATGACAAACCTAGAAGAACTAGAAAAAAGAAGGGGTAATCTATGAGAGAACCAAAATTAGGAGTCGCGATAGGGCGCAAGGGCGCGGGAAAATCGTGGACTACGGACAAAGTAATAGCCAATTATGTGATGGGAAACCCCGCTAGTGGGATACTTCCAAGGAAAGCATTAATACTTGATGTGAACGATGAGTTTACCCATATTAAGGCAATTGCACTCAAGGATTTAATTAAATTTAGTGTTCACCCTTTTGTTGAAGCAAGGCGAATTAGACCCTATCACCCAAACGGCAAGAAAATGACTTTAGACGATTTAGGACACACATTAGGGGTGATTTTGGACAACTATAGCGGAGGTTTGTTATTGATTGAAGATATTAACCGATATATCAGCGATACTATGCCTATGGACTTAATGGGGGCTATTGCAACGAATCGACACCGAGACTTGGATATTATTTTACACTATCAAGGTATAGGAAGGGTTTCTCCGAAGGTTTGGCAAAATATGAATTGGCTTCGGTTTCATAAAATTACCGAAAGCACAAAAAGGCACGAAAAGAAGTTTGAAGATAAATATGAATTGTTACGCATAACCGAATTTATGGTGAACAATGAATACTTTGCTGAAAATATTAGATTTTATCAGTATGTGGACGTAGAAAATATGTGTTTAATAGGCAAAATTGATGAAAAAAAGTTCGAGGTTGCTTGTACTCAATATTTAGAAGAAAATTATCGTAGGATAATTACTCCAATGCTACAAGTTAGGACTTCAACCAATAAACCTAAATATACTCACGATAGTGCTATGAAAAATGAACTCCAACGACTGAAAAAAATGTACTTAAAGTAAAACGATTAAGCCCCCAACATAAATGGGGGTTTTTTATTTAATATACCTTTAAAGGGGAATGTTGCATTTTCAATTATTAAAAAGACTAATCATTAATAGTTAATCTTTAAAAATAAATTTGCTTTGACTTGCGGTCTGAACCTCAAGCGAATTAACAAAATTATGAACGCAACAACTATCAAAAACATTCTAGGACAAGTAGCCATCGTAGCCGTTGGTGTGCTATTGGCGAATCAAGTGCAAACTATGATTGACAAAGCCAAAACAAAGTAAAAAAATTTAAAAACTAAAAATTATGAGCAATATCCGCAAGTATCTCGCTGACGCACAAGGTCGTGCTCACGAGTCTTTTGTAAATGCTGATGGATTCTTCGATAGCGATTTATCTTTCACTGCAAATGAAGACTTTATGTCTGCAAATGGCGAAATGGGTGGCGGTGCACCTACTTCTCAGCCTTACATTATCACCATCTCTAACACAGGTTCTGCTACCTCTAACTTTGACGTATTAGGTTCTTACGAATACATCAACAATAGTGGTTTCAGCGCAGGTGGTTCTTTGACCATAGGTTCAACTACCATCAGCAGCGGAACTCCAAACGTAACTTACCGCCAAATGTTGTATCAGTTTATGAACAACCCATTCAGCGTAGGTTTGACGTATATCCAATCCGCTTCTAACACTCAGTTGTTAGAGGTTATTAGCGTAGAAACTAAAGACGCTAATGGTAACTTGGCTCAAAAGCCTTTAGTGCCAACTATCGACCCATATCAGCAACAGACAACTGTGTTGGCTATGCGCTACGGGTACAGAATTGATGGTTACACTAAGTTAATCATTAACCAAATTTTGGCTTCTACTAGCGTTAAGTTGTACTTGTACCCAAGCGACAACATCAACTTGGCTCGTGGATTGAATGGAAATGCAGTAAGCCGTCAATTCGGTTCTCCTGGCATTGTACGTTCACAACCCGTGAAATTGGTAGGTTAATCCAACTTTTAACCATAAGAAAGGGGTGGGTGGTTTCGCCCTCCCCTTTTTTTATTTATTAACACAAAAAAGAAAATAAAATGAACTTTTACGAATACATCGCTAAATCAAATCCATACGGGGCAAAAGCCGTAATTAATCAATTCGGTTATCAAGTAGTTGACCCTCGTAGAATGGGCGATAATCTTCGTATGTTGGTAGCACAAGAAGGTGAACCCGCATTAAAAGCAATAGCCGATATACATCCCGACAAAGATTTATTTGTTGAGTTATATTCAAATGCAAATGGCAATTGTGGTTGCAAGAAAAATGAAAGTTTCTTGGGAGCGGACGGAATCCTTACGGGTGCAGTTTTAGGTAACAACCAACAACAAAATGATTCGACAAAATTAGCATTACAAACTAATGCTATGTTGATAGCGGCTACAATCATTATAGCAGCAGCAATTATTGTATCAAAGAAATGAAATCACTAGAACCAAATAAAATATACGCCCTTACGGCTTATACGATTGATAACAATCCAAAAGAAACTATTTCTTTAATCCGTAAAAATGGGGTTATGATAGCAGACAATGCTACTTCAACACAAATTGAAAAAGCCTTTGCCGCATTATTACCTAAAAGTGAAAAATTCAGAAATGACTTTTCTAAGTTAATTCTAAGAACGGCTCAAGAAGATTATAGTGGTTTTGCTGCAACTGACCTACCTAGTGGTAAAGGTCTTTCTACATCAGACCCATCGTCTTCATCAAAAGTTTTTATGACATTGGGAGGTACTCCTCCAATAGAAGCACCTACGGGAGTTACTACAAGACCAAAGAAAAGTTTTTCAGATACCGCAGTTGGCTCTTTTTTAAGTGGATTATTGACTCCTGAAAATGCTGCCAATGCAATTAACACGGGATTGAACATTTGGTCTATTAAACAAACGGGTCAACCTGCAAGTACTACCTCAAGTGATATTAGTATGGGCAGAGATGAATTTTCATCAAGTGGAAATGGTAGAGGTATTTCGACTACTACAACTGTCGTTTTAGTTGTTGGAGCGTTAGCCTTAATAGGAGTAGCAGTTTACTTTTATAAAAAGAAGTAATTTATGAAAGCCAAAGTACTCAAAGGATTTATCCCTACTACTAATCCAACATCCACACCCGAAAATACGGGTGTTACGGGGGGTATGATTTTAAAGGATGCTATTATTGACGTAGATGTACCAAGTGGAGGAAATAAAGTATATTATACACCAAAAAATAGTAATATAAAGACGGAATTAACTATTGGTAAAGATGTAGAATTGATTTTCGATGAACCAAAAAAAGGTAGTATTTTATTTTTTGGGGGCATTGTCATTTTGGGATACATCGTATATAAATTAGTAACAAAAAAGTAATGAGCGAATTTGAGGATGCATTAGACAACGTAAAAAAATTAAAGAGCCAAGATGCTCACGATTCTTTTGTAGAGAAATCTAAGAAAGTAATTAAAGGTGGAGCGATTGGTGTTGTTGCGGGTCTTATGTATGCTTGGTACACTAAAAAGAATCTCTATGTTTTTGCCGTCTTAGGCGCAATGGGTGGAGGTGCAGCAAATTACTTTTTATTTGAAAGAGATTAATATGACACTTGATTCAAACATAGTAAATAAACAATACTTTAATCCACAAATAAGTCGAGTTAAAAACTTGACTTTAAGTGCTGATGGTGACAATTCAACATCAGAAGAATTAAACAAAAAAGAAGATAAAAATGTGGGTGGGGTATTAATGATTTTGGGTGTTGCATTAGGTGCTTACGTAATCTATAACTTATTTAAGAAATGAAAAAAGAATACATATACTACGGACTAGGAATATTGGCAGCGGTGCTAATAATCAAGTCTTTAACAAAAGACGATGTTTTGGATTCCGCTACTAATGGCAATCCTCAGCCCGATGGGTTTGCTAATTTCACACAAGATGAAATTACATTCGATGACCAACTTTACAAAAAACAAGCATTTTAATTAAAAAACTATGAATAAAACAACAAAAACTATCTTAACTCTTGCCGTTGTTGCAGGTGTTTTGTATTTCGTTTTCAAGAAGCCAACTCCAAGCCCACCGGCTAGTACTTCTGAGAACAAGCAATAATTAATTATCTTTGAAGTATGGCAAAAAACAATTTACTATTGTATGGAGGTATTGCGGCAGTCGCAATATATCTATACACTAGATATAATAAGAAATCACAAGGCACTACTCAAGGTGGTGGAGGTGGTGGAGGTTTCGGTGGTGGTACAATAGTAATACCTCCTATGCCTTCTTCTAGTCCCGTAAGTGTTACTGTTTCGTCAATCCCTTCAACTACTACTCCTCCAAGTGGAGCGACTACTGCAACTTCGGGAGCGTCAACTCCGATTTCATCAAGTAGTACTGCAACCGCTGATAAAGTTATGAAAGAAAGTGGTATATTATTACCAACTCCAACTTCAACTTCAACGGGTGGTGCTGCTACTCCAACTTCGGGTAGTGTTGTAATACCAAGTGGTGCAACTGATACGGGTATGGGAACTATGACTTTACCTTCAGCCCCTACTAGTGGATTGGGAGATAAAGTTATTTTAAAATTTTCGGGCTACGGAAAAGAATTATTTTTGAGCGATATTCGCAAAAATTAATATGTTAAGTGCAAATCAATTATATAGAGAAAGTGGAAGTACACTTCCTTTCCGTGAATGGATTGAAAGAGAAAAATCCAAAGGGGTTTTTATTCCTAATGTGAAAGCACAAGAGGAATTTAACAATGCAGATGGAGGAGATGAAGTAGAACCAACTCAACAAATAAAACAGAATTTAGAAGTCGGTAGTATTATTGGTAAAAACTTGTTGTTTGTTGGGGTCTTAGTAATTGGTGGGCTCTTAATTTATAGGATATACAAAAAGGGTGCTAACTAATAAAGAAATAAAGACCTATGGCTTATTCGCTCTAATAGCATTGCTTATCTATGCTAATAGGGGAAGTATTAACCCATTCAAAAAACCTTTGGATGCGGACGATAATACTGATGATGCTATTGATAGGGCTTTATCTAAAATAAAATCGGGTAGTGTTCAAGTAAATAGCACACCCGAAGATGTTAGGAGGGCGGGGCAATGATAGAAAAAATTGTCACAAACTACGCACCCATAACATTAGTTGTTAAAGTACGAAGCGATAAACCTCAAAAATTATATTTCATTGTTTTTGATGCATCAAACCCATTTAGAAAATTCACTGAAAGATATAAAACTATTCAAGGTGAAGAAACACTATTTGTGAGGATGCCTCTTTCACCCGAAGTAGCGAAAATTGAAGTTTCCAATACTCCAAATGGCAGTTTAGGCAATAATAATGTTGGCTACGAAATAGTTTCGGTTAAAAAGTCGGCATTAGAACGTAGAATTGACGAAGGAGATATTGGGAATTATATGATTAGGAATTTTGTGACTTTTGCACAAAAATTCTGTTTTAATGTTTCCGATTTAGACGTAAACAAGACTTATCGGAGCGATGATGGCAATTTTTTCATAAATCTAGTTCAAACAATCAGAAACCAAAACGGGGTGGAATTAACAACACCCGCACGTATTGGAAGAAGAACGGGTACTATACAAGTAAGTAAGAAAGCCTTTTTAAAATTTACCATTCCAATGAGAATGGCAATTTTATTACACGAATTTTCTCACTTTTACTTGAATGAAAAAATTGATGACGAAATGGAAGCAGACTTGAATGGCTTATTGATTTACTTGGGTCTAGGATACCCTAGAATTGAGGCTTATCAAGCGTTTTTAGAAACCTTTAAAGAAAAACCAACTCAACTTAACAAGGCTCGTTATGACTTGATTAACAAGTTTATTAATGACTTTGAAAAGATGAATATAGTAATAGAATAATATGGCAGTTACAACTTGGAATAGCGTTCCCGACTATGATGAATGGGGTAGAGATAGTTCTTGGAATTGTGGCGATTGGATACAATGGCATAAACTATTAAAGACCAAATTCGGAGCAGAACGTGCTAAATATATGTGGGAGTTTGCATTTTCGAGAGGAACTCAATTTGCATCTCATTACGATTGCAGAACATTTGATTCTGATTTTCGCGCGTATGTTTCCAAAGAAGGATTAGACCCATACAAAAGTGCAGGTTTGTTTAAACTAGTTTTAAAACCAAGTGGTTCTGCATTTGATGTTGTAGATAGTGCATCGGAAGTTGTTACCAATGTTGCTCAATCTATTGCAGATATATTCGATGGTAAAGGCGTTAATGTTATTAAAGTTGGTATTTACGCGTTGGTTTTAGGTAGTGTTGGTTATATAGGTTATAGAGTTTATCAAAAAGTAAAATAATGACTGACAATACTAAGAAAATATTACTTTATAGTTCTATTGCGGTAGTAGTAGGATTGATTATTTTAGTTGTTAAAAGAACTAGTGATGCTTCGGCTCTAAAGAAAGAAATAGAATCAAAAGCAGACAAGGACTTTGAAGAACTTTGGAAAAAAGTTGATGCATCAAAGGTATAATGAAAAAGTATTTACCATATCTTATCCCAATTGCTATATTAGGTGGTATAGTTTTTTTCGCTTTTAGAAAATCTGACAAGCCTAATGTTACCACAAATGGTGGTGATGAATCGGGCGATTCAGACAAGCAAAAAGTAGTAATTCCCGAAGTTGATTCAATAATGAAATTGTCACCATCGGAAGCGACTAAAGTAATAAAAAACAAGAAAATATTTACTAAAACATCAACAACTAATTTAAGGACTCAACCTTATGTAAACGATGGGTTTATAAACAACTTATTTGATTTTGTTGAAGGAGAGGGTAAGTTGTTAGGTGAAGCAGTTGAAGTAGCATTAGATTCGGGCTCTATGATGAACCCAAACACAAAAAGACCCTATAAATGGGTTAAATTTAAGTTGGATAAAAATTTATATGATGAACTTCAAAGTAAAAAATCTTTCTTAACACGAAATACTTCATTTATACAATATTATCCTTGGGTAAGAGAAGATGTAATTAAATTTTAAAAAATGAAAAAGAACACTAAAATAATACTTTCCGTCTTAGGAGTAGGTGTAGTTATCACCGCTATTGTTTTAATAGTTAAAAAGAAAAAAGACGAAGAAATAAAAAAGAAACTTTTAGAGGCGGGTAATACAGAAGAGGATATTTTGAAAAAAGATTTAGAATCTTATGATAAATATTTCGTAGTTGATTTCGACCCAATAGCATTAGCAAAAACAGACGCTAAATTCAAAACGAAAGTAGAAACTCTTCAGACAAAACTAAATGAAAGAATAGTTTCTAAAAAAATTGATTTGCCAAAATTAGAGGTTGATGGATTATTTGGAAGAAGAACAATGAGGGCAATTGTTTTTATTTTTGGAGATAGATTGTTACCTTTAAAGTACGAATCACAAATTGATTATTTTATAAGCCAACTTAAATAAAATGGAAATAGACGTTTTTTTCAAAAATGACGATATGTCTTTCGGATTTACGGGTGAAAAAAGTCCTCGTACAGACGAATATAGTTTTTCTGACAAAGTGGAATATGGATTCCCCGATGTTGATTATTCTTATGCTGATGGCTCTAAACAGAGCGAAGCGTATGGATGGTCTATTGGAGGATTAAAAACTGAAGATAAAACTAATTGTGATATTTTAAAGGCTACTATTACTGCAATTGAAGATGCAATCACGGCTGATAAAAGGGCTATGGTAGGTGCTAAAAAAGATAAAAAAGAACAATTACAAGCCTACATAGATGGTCGTACACGCGCATTGAACGAAGTGAAAGCATTGTATGACAAGTCTCAATGTGATTTGAAATATGCTCAAAAAGCAGAAGAAGATTTTCAGTCGCAACTTAACAAAATACTAGGGGCTAAAAGTGATAGCAAAGTAGGTACTTATGTTCTTATTGGTGGTATTGTTGTAGTCGTTGGGGTTTTAGGGTTTTTTATTTATAGGAGATACAAAAAATGAAAATGACTTGGGCTAATGCCGATGGATTTCAAGTAGCATCAAAAGATAATTTAATGATGTTAGAAGTTGATAGTTTTTTAGGTGCTGATGGAGATGCGAGTTTAGGTGATTTTAAACAACGTCAAAAAGATGCCACGAATATTTTACGCAGACCATTTGACAATCCCGATAAAAAATGGGATGCATTTACTAATCCGTATGGTTCACAAATTGATGCGGCTAAAAATGGTTATAAAACTTCTTACCCATTCAATATCAAAATGAGTTTGGATGAACTTTTAAATATTAGAAGAAAGTTTGATGCAGATAAAATAACTTGGGAGAATCAAAAAGACCAAGAAAGAGGTTCGGTTAGAGCCAAAACTTTTGGTCTTGGTGTTTTTAGTGCTGCTTTGCCAACATTGGTATTGAATAATGATGAAATAGAAATTTTCAGACGTTCTTCAAAAGCGAGGGCTAATATGGAGGCTTTAAATCAATTGAGCAAAGAACTTGACAACGTGATTAAATTAAAAGAAGAGCAAGTAAAAGCAGAGGAAGAAAAAAAATTAGCAGAAGAGAAAAAGAAAGCCGCTATTGAAGAAGCAAAAAAAGACCCATCAACGGGTTCTCCAATAGGTACTCCTCCTAGTGGTTCTGATGGTATACTTGACTTTGGAACACCTAAATCCAATAAAACATTATTGTATGTTGGTATTGGTGTTGCGGTTTTAATTGTAGGTTATTTAGCAATGAGAAGAAGTTGATATGAGAGATAACTTTTTTTATGCTGATGGGAATGAGGATATTGGTTTAAAAATTGAAGCCGATGTTGCTCAAGCAAAAACTTTTGGTTTAAAATTCAAAGAAACTTTTTCACCCGAATTTGAATCTAGGGTGAAGGAAGTCCGTGGTCGAGTTCAACGATTAAATTCTAAAGACCCCGTTGTGTTAGGAGTTCCGAACTCAATAGTTTATTATTTCTTAGCAGCAAGTGCTATATATGTAGGTTATAAATTAATATTTAATTAATGAAAGTAAACAAAATTCTCTTGATTACGGGCGCAACACTTGCGGGTGCTGCTATTGCTCGTTATGTATATCGCAACGTATTGTTAGCGAATGAATGGGACTTCAACGTAATTGAATTTAAGATTAATCGCTTAGTTCCAACCGCTGAAGGTGTTGTTACTTTAGAGTTTATTAATAAATCTAACTTTACTGCAAGAATTAAAGATATTGATATTTTGGCATTTACTAGTGGAGTTAAGTTGGGTTCAATCATCGAATCCAAAGAAACTACTATTGCCCCTAATGCAAAATCTCCCGTTTCATTTACAATTACTTTTGACCCTAAAAGTTTAGTTAGCGGTTGGAGGTCTATTGCTGCAAGTGCTTTAACATTGAAAGATATACCGATGGATTTTGTTGGAAACTTCAAAATAAAAACTATTTTCGGATGGACAAAAGTCCCCGTTAGGTATAGTACAAGCGGAAGAGAGTTAAAATCTCTTTACGATGAATACTATGCTTAGTGTATATTTGTACAAATGTTAAAATATTATGATAGGTGAAATGTTTGGCGAGAAAATCGCAAAAGACTTCGCAAAGGGAGTTGCTAACTTCGCGAAAGAATTAGAAGTTCTTGAAAAAGATGTTCAAATCAGATTGACTTTTGGGGATAGTGAAGAAGCCCCAATTAATTATCAATTATGTGGTTCTTGGAAAATCGTTCGTGACACGCATTACAAAGAAATTATGGGTCTTAAACTAGATATTCTAGGGCAAGAGGGAATGGTTGTTCCATACATTTATAAGAGTATGGCGAACAACACAACCAACTTGCAAATAGACCCCACTGCATTTAGCGCATTTCTATATAAGCGAGAGGACAATAAAGTAGGTGTGGCTATTTTTGATGGCTCACAACACAAAAAGATTACTACTATTAACGAACTCCTTTCGGAAGGTTAATTTTTTTATATTTATGATTTTTACTAAATTGCACACTCTAAATGTGTAATATATGAATATAATTTTTCAAATAGATGGCGGTTTAGGTAAGTGTATTATTGCCACCGCAATTTGCCAAACTATCAAGGTTCAACATCCCGAAGCGAAACTTATCGTTGTTAGCGGATACCCCGAAGTTTTTTTAAACAATCCTTACGTTGATAGGTCATTCGGATTCGGAAACATTCAATATTTTTATGAGGAGTATATTCACAATAAGCCGTGCAAAGTACACGCTCACAATCCCTATTTTGAGATTGCCCATATTCAAAAAACCGAACATATCCTTAAAACGTGGTCGAAACTTAATGGGTATCAATACAACGGGGAATATCCCCAAATATACCTTACCCAACGCGAGATGGAACTATATTCCCAAAAGTTCGTATCGGAAAAGCCATTGATGGTGATTCAGACAAATGGAGGTGCTCCAAATCAAGAAAACAAATATTCGTGGGCTAGAGATATTCCACAACAAACGGCTCAAAAGGTTGTAGACCATTTTGCCGAGAAGTATTTGGTTTGTCATATTCGTAGAGAAGACCAACCCGCATTGAATAATACGGTGATGGTTTCCGATAATTTCCGTTCGATGTGCGTTTTATTGATGATGGCGCAAAAGCGTCTTTTGATTGATTCGTTTGCTAACCACGTTTGCGCTGCTCTACAACTTCCCTCGGTGGTTTGTTGGATTGCCAATGCCGAGGGGGTATTCGGTTATGACACACACATAAACATTCAAGCGAAAGATTGGACTAAGAAACCCGAATTGCGTAATGCATACTTAGGAATGTTTAACATCACGGGAGACCCATTAGAAATGCCCTACAATAGTTCCAATGAAATATTCGATGCGGAAACTTTAATTGAGGCTTTAGATAAAATTTAAAATGTATGATAGATAAGATATTTTTCAATTCAAGTTTGCCTAGGAGTGGAAGCACTTTGTTGCAAAACATTATGGCACAGAATCCCGATTTTTATGTAACTCCCACTAGTGGTGTTTTTGAATTGTTATTTGCGGCTCAAGCGAATTATCGCAATAGCCCCGAATTTAAAGCCCAAGATTCCGAAACTATGGATAAGGGGTGGAAAGGATTTTGCCACGATGGTATGTTTGGTTTTTTTAACGCTATCACAGATAAAAAATATGTGATGGAAAAAAGCCGTGCATACGGAATACATAGAGATTTTTTGAATTTCTTTTATCCCGAACCTAAGATTATTTGTATGGTTAGAGATTTGAGAGATGTGTATTGCTCTATGGAAAAGAATTTCCGTAAAAATCAGCATTTAGGCAACAATATGGTAGACCACGCTCAACTTATTGGTACAAGTACACCTAAAAGAGTTGACTTTTGGGCAAGTGGACAACCTATTGGAATGGCTATTGAAAGACTTTCTGAAATTATGCGACAAGGATATGATTCAAAAATACTTTTCGTAAAATTTGAAGACTTATGTATTAACCCCGATACTGAAATGCATCGTATTTATGAGTATTTGGGATTACCATACTTTAAACACGATTGGGATAACATTGAACAAGTCACACAAGAGGACGATAGCCAATATGGAATCTTTGGAGACCATACTATTCGCACTAAGTTAGAAGTAGTTCCTAGCACTGCTAAACAAGTATTAGGGCGAGATGTTACCGATTGGATTTGGAACACTTATAAGTGGTTTTTTGACTATTTTAGATACACAAAATGATAACATTAGAAAACAAAGTGGTGTTGGTTCGTTACAACACGGACTACCCCGAAAATTCGCCTAAGAGATGGCGCGTATTGGTAGGTGAAATTTCCTTTGATGAGGAACTCAAAATTGAAAAAATGGATGAGGGCGAAGCGTATGCCGTAGACCATATCAACGCGGTTTGTTCCGTAAGTACGTGGAGTGGTTTAGTTCCAAGCGGACTTTACAAACACCATATGTTATTCAACGCGGAACACTTTGATGTTCTTGAGAGTGCAGATGGTATTGCGGTAGCCATTATCGGTACTATTGTACAAGACACGAAAGAAGAAGTAGCCGAAGAGCCAACGCCCGTTAACCCCGAAACCGAAGTAGGTAATGAAGAACCTCAAGCGGATACGGAAGTAATTAAAGATGAAGAGTAATGATAATAGTTTTCTTTGGACAACCCCATAGTGGAAAATCAACTTTGAGTAAATTGTTATTTGGACATCTTAAATCAAAGTCAAACAAACCATCAGCGCATTTTATTGATAACGATAAATTTCGGTTGTTGTTTAAAGACCAAGACTATTCTAGGGAGGGGCGATTGAGAAACCTTAAACGTGCTAGTGAAATGGCATATTATGAGTGTTCACTCAATCGCTACGTCCTAATTTCTTTTGTGTTTCCTTATGCGGAAGCAAGACAATATATTGAGTCGTTGGGAAAGCAAGTAAAGTGGATTTACCTTACTTATGATGTAAAAGAAAAGAGGGGTAGAGAGGCGTTCCATTGCGTTGATTTTGAAGAACCAACCGAAATAGCCGAAGAAAATCTTTTATCAATAAATACTTCCGAATTTACCGAAATGGAATGTTTACGAAAGATTGTTAGTTTTTTGAATTTGTAACAAATGTAAAATGTAAAAATATGGAAAAGAAAAAGTATGCAATGTATGTAGGTCGTTGGCAAGTATGGCATAGTGGTCATCGTTGGCTAATAGACCAAAAGTTAAATCAAGGTATTCCCGTACTCATTGCGGTTCGCGATGTTGAAAAAGATGAAAAGAACCCTTTTAGTGCGGAAGAAGTTCGTTTGAACATTATGAAACAACTATACCCATTAATTAATGAGGGTATGGTTAAAGTAATTATTATTCCCGATATAGAGAGTTTTAATTATGGTAGAGATGTGGGATATGAGGTAATAGAACACGTACCACCATCGGAAATTGCTCAAATTAGTGGAACTAAAATTCGCGAACAACTGAAGAATGAAAAGGGCAATTTATAAGACTATTACTTATAGATTAGTTGGCTCACTTTCCACGTTTTTTATTGCTTATTGGACTACTAACAGAATTGATGTTGGTATTTATATGAGCATAACAGATTTGCTTTGGAAGCCAATTCTATATTTTGGTCACGAAATTATTTGGTCTAAGTTACCTCTAAAGTAGAATAATTTCTTATTAGTTGTTAATTCGGTAAATTTGCATATACCTTTAAGTAGATGCAAAAAGAACTTGCTTTAACAACTACATCCCTTTGGACTTGGTTTTTACGAATCATAATGGGGATAGTTTCTTTCCTTGTTATATCACTATATCAAGATATAAAAGCCTTGATGAGGGATATAAACGATTTGAAAGTTATGGTTGCTGAGACTAAAAAAGACATTGAATACCTTAAAGGTGATTATGTTGATTTCCGTATCGAAACCAAAAGTAGACTAGTAAAATTGGAGGATAGAAAATGATAGACCCCGTAACACTCGGAGCACTTACGAAAACTATTTCAGACACCGCAGTAGGTGTATATAGTGCTAAACAACAAGCAAAACTTCAAGCCGATTTGGCTTTGTTAAATGCGGATGAACAAAAAAGATTGCAACAACAACTTTTAGCCGCTCAAGACAAGCAATCAAAATTGGCTTTGATTGAAAATGCTATAAAATCTAAGCAACGCTCAGAGAATTTGCCAATTTACATTGGTATAGGTCTTTTAGTAGTTGGAGTAGGTGTTGCATTGTTCTTCGTTTTAAGAAAGAAAAAATAGTATGAATAAAGACTTAAAGGACGGATTAATTATCGTAGCAATTGTTGTTTTAGGGGTAGTGCTTTTATTGCCTCGTAAAAAAGGTATTTCCGCCCCGAAAGAAGCAGAATCTTCAAAAGTCAAGCAAAAAGAAAACGCTCGTATTATTTTGGATGCTTACCTAGATGCTATTGATGCAAAAGAAAGCGCATCCAACTTGAACAAACTTAATGCAATGTTCGTAGAAGAATATAAAATGAAAGTTGTTCGTACTAAAGACGGGAAATATGTTGCTCGTACCTTGAGTGGCGAAGATGTATTGATGGTTAAATAATGCCAAGTATTGCACCCATAATAACTATTAATAGTTCTCCCGTAGTTGAGGTTAGGGGAGTTAGTGGGGTTTCTTATGATGAAATCAACGCTTCTATAGGTCTTAACTACGACTATTTACTTTATAATATTTATCAATCTACTTCTAACATTTCTCAATTATTACAACCCGTTAGACTTCGTAAATTCAATAAATTCGGTGACAAAAACGAAGTGAATTTACAAATGATAGTTGACCCATATCAAAGTACTGCATCTTTAAATCAGTCTATGTTTGGGTATGACTACGCATTCGATTCAAACAACGCATTTTTTGCAAATATTGAAGCAAACACATCCGTAGGATATAGAATCGAGGTCGAAGAACAAACGGCTCAATCAGTATTTAATGGAAACACTACCATTAATGAGATAGCGTTCTTCAAAGATTATATTAGTGATTTTTAACTTATATTTGAACTTAAACTTTAATTTATAAAAAAATGGCAATCAAAATTAACAAACCATTAACTACTTCTGAAGGATTCACAGTTAATGAAACATTCGGATTCTTAGGTATATATTTACTAGGGTCTAGTTGGACAAACATCGCTTACTTTAAGAGTGAAGCCGATTATTTAGCGGGTAAACAATCCTTGAACATTCCCGAACTACCATCTCGTTGTGGTTTGGAGTTGGATGCTCAAGAGTTTTGGAGCACTGATTTAATGACAAATATCCACGACCAATGTATTACTCAAATTGAGGCAGTTATTGGCGCGGGTACTTGCTCTATTGTAACCTTAGAACCTTAATCCTTACTATGCCAACTACTACCTTTCAAGGATATAATGCTCAAGCATTAACTCCCGATGATAATAACGACATTACCATTGGGGGTACTTCTATTGATAACTTGGAAAATGGTGTATGCTTATATGTTGGTACGGGTGGAGATATTCAAGTTACAATGCTGAGTGGGCAAATAGTTACGTTTTCTAACGTACCTAACGGCTCTTTTATGCCCATCCAAATCAAAAAATTATGGTCTTCGGGAACGGGGGCATCTAACATTTTAGGCTTATACTAATATGCCAATAGTCATTGCTATGGGAAATTGCATAGGGTGGGTTGCAGTTGATGCGGATTCACCCTTGGAATTTTCATTTTTATTGTGGCAAGACCCAAACGATATTCTCCTCATCGACAATGGAGGAGGCAAGATTTTATTATTTGAACCATAAATTATGAGTACTAACAAAACCACGGGCGCATTACCTTTATTATCGAGTGCGCAAATAAAAGGATGCTTTACTATGCCCATTTGGGAT
>Ga0172373_10002349_pt1 | contig 29203 bp, 29 predicted proteins | sample Lak10m_2_FD_114546 | JGI IMG/M metagenome (GOLD analysis project Ga0172373, IMG submission 114546) | Freshwater microbial communities from Kabuno Bay, South-Kivu, Congo - kab_092012_10m | ecosystem: Environmental > Aquatic > Freshwater > Lake | place: Democratic Republic of the Congo...
CGCTGATATGGTGCGCGCTACAAGGCGAATTTCATTACGAAGCTCCTGGGTTGTGCGGGCGCGCCCCTCAATACTCTCTTCAAGAAGTTTCCCAAGGGAAATATCCAAATTACGCAAATGTTTTTTAACCACATCGTCCTGGAGTGATTCTTGTTGGGATTGATAGAATTGCCTAAGCACTTCTTGGAGCTCAACCTGGCTTTCAGTAATTCTTTTCAAAAATTGCTGGTGAGAGGTTATTTTCTCACCCAGCATGGAGAGTTTTTCACCCACAAGCTGCACAGATTTCACAACGCTGGCGCGGTTTTCTTCTCCCCGACGCATAAGATTTTGGAGCTGGCTCATGTTTTCCACTGTCTGTTCCAAAAGACCCTGCACATAAGCCATACCTGAGGAAGAATCACTTCCATCCACACTTGCTACCTTTGTGAGAAGGGTCAAACGATCCTCAACACCATGGTAAAAATCCGTACACATACGCCCGATTTGAAGATCAAGAAACCCCACAGCCAATGAACCTGCCAAACCAAACATGGAGCAGCTAAACGCTGTACCCATCCCCGAAAGCGGGGATTGAAGGCCTTGCTTTAGTGTCGTAAAAGCTTCTTTCACCTCAGCTCCGCCAAAATCAATGCCCGAAATAACGCCCGCAATGGCCCCAATGGTTTGGGATAACCCCCAAAAGGTCCCCAAAAGCCCCATAAAAATCAAAAGACCCACCACATATCGCGTCACATCACGCATGGCATCAAGACGTGACTCAACACTCGCAAGAAGAGATCTTACTAAAATAGGGGAAAGGTATTGATTGCGTGATTCGTTAAAAATAAGGGCAATGGGCATCAAAATCTCAGGAAGAGGCGTTCCTGGAAAATGTTCGTGTCCACGGTCAAAAGATTTCAACCACTGTTGCTCCTTATAAAGGCGGAAAAGATTGTAAAAAGCCGTAAAGACCCCAACGCCAAGAATAGAGAAAATCACAGAATTTAAAATCATGTTATGGGAAAAAGCTTGCAGCAAGGGATTTCGAAGAAGGCTCACAGCAATAACAGCAAAACCTATAAATATTCCCATTCGAATAATTGCGCGCGATATGTAATTCATAAAATAAATGCAGTATTCTTATATTTTAACCATATTGTAGGAACATTAACAGAGAAGGTCAAGTCAGAGCACAAAAAAACAATAGGTTTCCTTGCTATTTTAATAAAATGTTTATCCCTATAGTGTCATAATGCAAACGATAACCAGTCAATATCGATGCTAAGATAAGAGATAGCACACATTTCCAAACCCGAGGAGATTATCCATGAATACTTTTTCCCTTTTCCTGCTTTTATCCGCTATCATTATTGCCCCTATTACAGAGTCTGCAGCAGCTTCTCAACCCATCGAGCAGCAAACAAAATTTGCCATCAATTCGCTTGAACAAGCAAAAATCCTTCTACAGCAAGCAGTCCCTATGATTCCCCATCAAGACCAAGGAACATTGCAAAGCATTATCCAGCAGCTTCAAACCCTTACGACAAGTCTCTCAACGCCCATAACGCCACCCCAACAACCTCTCCCTTCGCTTAATTCACCAACTCCCGTTCCCACGACCCCCTCAAAAGAACAAGACATCAAAGCAGCAGCATCTTCTGCTCCTTCAAACGACCCTTCCTTTTTGGATACCCTTAGTGACAAAGAAAAACAGGATTTAAATAGTTATAACGGTTCCGAATATATAAAAAACGGCGAAATGGATTACCGCGGCAGAATCCCAGATTGGTATATACAAAATCTTTGGAAAGAAGCACAACGATATAAAGGGAAACTTAATGATCTTGATTTAAGAAGTTATCTTTGTGAACCAGTCCGTCTTGCATTCCAAGAGATCATCCAGGACAATCCCAACGCAAGTAGTCTTCGCATACAATTTGAGAGTAGGCCAGGATTAACGCAACAAGAATATCAAGAAATAACAAAAAACTTTTTAGCCTGGCTTTTACAAAAACTCCCACAAATGAACTCTCTAAAAGGGCTCAACATACTCATAATACATCAAGATGAAACGCCGGACATTAAGGCATTAAAAGGAAAAATTCAGGAATACTTGAGCTCCAAAGGCATTCAGGCTTCTATAAATTAAAGCTACTTCGTGCGATACAAAACAAGAACGTCTAGGCTATCGGTACTTTTGAAGCGCTAAATTTGTTGGCGCTCAAAAGCCTTGAGCGTATTCATCATCAAAGAGGCGATGGTAAGGGGGCCAATGCCTCCGGGTACGGGAGTGATAGCCGAAGCAATTTCCCTTACCTCATCAAAAATAACATCCCCAGCAAGCTTACCATCCACCCGCGTGATACCCACATCCAATACGATGGCGCCAGGCTTAATATGATCTTTTGTAATCAACCCCGGCTGCCCCGCCGCCGCAATCACAATATCGGCGTTTTGCGTCACTTCTTTAAGGTTCAATGTATGGCGATGCGCTAATGTCACCGTGGCATCCTTCATGGATAAAAGCACCGCAAGGGTTTTTCCCACCAAAACAGATCGCCCCACAATGGTTACTGTTTTCCCACGCAAGGATGTCATCCCCTCAAGGAGGATCAAACATCCAAGGGGTGTACAGGGAATAAAACGTGCCTTACCTGCGAAAAGACGGCCCAGATTAGCACTTGTAAGGCCATCGACATCCTTTAAAGGAGAAATCGCCTCAATGGCCCGAAACTGATTAATGTGAGAGGGCAAAGGAAGCTGCAATAAAATCCCATGAACAGCTGGATCCTGGTTTAGCGTGCGCAACTCCTGGATAAGCGTTTCTTCCGTTGTATTTTCTGGCAAAGAAACAAATCGCGATTCAATCCCTACTTTTTCACAAGTATGACGTTTGCGATCCACATAAACCTGACTAGGCGCATGATCCCCCACCAGCACCACCGCAAGACAAGGCTTTTGGGAAAGCACATCCACTTTTTCTCGCACATCATCAAGCAATCGCCCTGCAAAAGCCCGACCATCAATAATTTTATTATGAATAAAAAATGGTTCCATTATACCTAACGTGTTCTGCTACTAAAAAGGAAACCGCATCAATAAACGCCCCAGGATGTCTTGCACAAAATAAAGCAAAAACATCAACACCATAGGCGAAAGATCAAGCCCTCCTAATTGAGGCATAAAAACACGAATTCGCCCTAAAACAGGTTCATAGATGCGAAAAAGGAATGTGTGAACAAGGTAAACGAACTGGTTATAACGATTAATAATCCCAAATTGCTCAAGCAAACTCATAATCACATAAACAAAAAGCCCAAAAACATAAAAATTAATCACTGAAATTAGAAGACGTAAAAGCGGTACAAAAATAATATCCATAGGCCACTATGTTTCAAAAAATACTCTTCTACACACTAGGTGAGGCTCTGCGTAAGGTCAAGGGGTTGACGATAGTGCATACTTATCGAGCAATATTTAAGACAAAAAAAGACCCCCGATTGGGGGGCCTCTTTTTGAATAAGCAAGAAAAGCTTATTTCTTTGCTTTTGCGTCAGCATCAGCCTTTGCTTTATCAGCATCAGCTTTTGCTTTGTCAGCGTCAGCCTTTGCTTTTTCAGCATCAGCTTTTGACTTCTCAGCATCTGCCTTCTTCTCTTCTTTGCCAGCCTTAGCTTCTTCTTTCTTAGCTCCAGCTTCTTCTTTTTTCTTTGCTGTGTCAGCTTTCTTTTCTTCTTTTGCTTTCTCAGCAGCAGCTTTTTTGTCAGCTTTTGCTTTGTCAGCCATAGCTTTTTTGTGATGCATTGTTAACTTGTTTGAATTCCACATGCAGCTTGAAACAGCAAGATCCAAAACGCCACGATCTTTTTCGTCAGCTTTATTCAATTCATCATTTGCTGTCTTCATCAAGCTCAAGTGAACAGAAGCTTCTGCCTTGGCATCGCCAGACATTTCGCCAACCATTTTCTCAGCTGCAGCAAGACGGTCGCCACACTCTTTGACGAGCTCAGCTTTTGACTTTGTTGTGTGCTTTTTGTAATGATGCACTGTTTTTTCAACAGGCATATCAGCAACTGGACCAGGTGCTTTCACAGCAACATCGTCTGTATGCTCTGCACATGCTGGTGCAGCTAGAAAACCAACGGTTAATAGGAGTACGAGTTTATTCATTGCAAATCCTTTCGCAAACGTTAATGACACCATAAAACTTTAACAAATTTTATCATAAATGGAAGGCCTGTCTTTCATTGACATACCATTTAGTGAGGATGATACAGTAACTTTATGAATAATTTCTAAAGAAACGCTTTGAAAGGCCTGCTTACATTGAAGTTTATAGATCATATTGTTGCACCGGCCGATATTACCTCCCCCACCCGTCTGGATCGTTTTTTGCTAAACGCCTTCCAACAAAAAAGCCCCGAACTTTCCCGCTCACGCTTGCAATCCCTTATTGAACAGGGATTTTTAAGTCGCGATACCTCCACAATCAAGGACTGTAGCGAAAAAATCACACCTGGCCATTATTTATTGACCATTCCAGACTCAACCCCTTCGACCATATCCGCAAAAGATATCCCCGTAGAGATTATTTTCGAGGACAATGACGTCATCGTTATTAATAAGCCTGCTGGATTAAGCGTTCATCCCGGCGCGGGCAACACCACACACACCCTCGTAAATTCCCTACTCCATTCCCACGCAGGAAAACTATCGGGCATTGGAGGCATAGAGCGCCCCGGCATTGTCCATCGCCTGGACAAGGATACAAGCGGCCTAATGGTCATTGCAAAAAACGATGCTGCCCACCATAAACTCGCCGCCCAATTCAGCAACCGCACCCTGTCCCGCACTTATGTCGCTTTCGTTTTTGGACTGCTCAAGGAAAAACAAGGAACCATCACCACCAATATCGGCCGCCACCCCAAGGATCGGCAAAAAATGGCGGTTATCAAAAGCACGTTGCACGGCAAAATCGCCATTACGCATTATAAAACCACAGAAACCTTTGCCCTCTCTGCCCACAAAATTGTTTCCATTGTGGAATGCATCCTTGAAACAGGACGCACCCATCAAATCAGAGTTCATATGCAGCACTTGGGACATCCCCTTCTGGGCGACCCCGTTTACGGATTAAAAAATATTCCCCCCTCCTGGCCTGAATGGATTCGATTATTTCCAAGGCAAGCGTTGCACGCCAAAAGCCTTAAATTTATCCATCCCTCGACAAATGAGGCCATGATATTCCACGCTTCCCTTCCCCAGGACATGGAGATTTTGTTAGAAAACCTAAGAAATGATAAAAAATCATAGCTTCTCATTGATTTTTCTTCACCTAATGGATTTTTTTTTCTACACTTGACTTGACTTTTCAAAATAGTGGTCTACCTTGTCCCGCGCAGAGCATTCACATCTTCATGATTTAAATCAAGGTTACTTGCAGAAAATTCGCGCCATCCCTCTCCTCACCAGTGATGAAGAGTACGTCCTCGCCAAGCAATGGCGGGAAGACGGCAATAAAAAAGCAGTTGAAAAAATTGTCACCAGTCATCTTCGCCTTGTTACAAAAATCGCCCAGGGCTATCGGGGCTATGGTCTTCCCATCTCTGATCTTGTCGCTGAAGGGCATGTTGGCGTGATGCAAGCTATGCGTCATTTCGATCCTGAGCGGGGATTTCGTTTCTCAACCTATGCTATGTGGTGGATTAAGGCGAGCATTCAAGAGTATATTCTTAACTCTTGGTCCCTCGTTAAACTTGGGACAACCTCCGCTCAAAAACGGTTGTTTTTTAAACTCCGCTCCCTCAAACAAAAGCTAGGTGTTCATCAACTCGATCCTCAGCAAATCAAGGATATTGCTGAAAAAATGAGTGTCCGCCCTGAGGATGTTGTTCAGATGGAAGAACGGATGTCAGGCATGGATCATTCCCTGAATGCCCCACTCAAAGAAGGAAATGACAGTGAATCCGAATGGATTGATTGGCTTTCCGATGAAAGGGAGAACCAAGAGCACACCCTTATTCAAACGAACGAACTTGAAAAACGTCGGCATCTTTTGAATAAAGCCCTTGATGCTTTAACTGATAGAGAACGTAAAATTTTTTACGATAGGCGCCTTCATGAACCCCCGTTCACACTCGATGAGCTAAGTCATAAGTATGACATCTCGCGTGAACGAGTTCGTCAGATAGAGCTCAAGGCATTTACCAAGCTACAAAAAGCCATTAAATTCCACAGCTTTGGTCAAATGTCCTGAGCCCATCATTCGTTAGACTTGGTTACTTACTATCGTCACCGCAGCCTTTGCTTTAGCAAGATCGCTCAAAACTTGTGTCTCAAGATTTTGCCCTGTACTGATCGCTAAATTTGCTTGTTGTTGAAGCTGAGACTGCACTTGTCGAGCTTGACTGGATACATTATCCACCTGAGCTTGCACTTGATTCAATGTGCTCTGAGCCGTCGATAATGCTGAATCGACTTTTTTCTGTTGTTCTTCATTAATCACAACATTAAGAATCGGCTTTAGATTACTTGCAGTTGTAAGGGCGACTTGCGTTGCCCCCTCAAGCTTGTGAGCAAGCTTTTCCCCCTCTTCTATAGCCTTGCTACCACAAATACATGCACTCGTTAGCCAATCTTTAAATCTTTGCCAATTTCCCTTTGAAACCGATGAAGTCGCCGCCAATGGATTATCATCCTTTGAAGAAGCCATGCTAAGATCTGTGGTCATTACACTGATCACAGATGCTAAAACTGCTAATTTCATAACATTCTTCATTCTATCCTCCGATTTATATTTAAGTTGAACGGCGGGAATACTCTCACCGCTTCCTTAAAGGTAATCTTCAAATACTAACAATGAATTAATGATATATTTTTATATATTAAAAATTATTTATCAAATAACTGAATGCATTTTTATAAAAAACAAATACTTTATTCGAAGCATGTTTTACAGGTTGCCAAATAATCTTTCGCAGCCTTTATGCCTTCTTGCCAAAAGCTTTGGAACCTTTGAAGGGTTATCTTGGATTCTCCCCCCATTGCCCCCTTATATTCCATACCGATAAATCGCACAGATGGATAACTTTTAAGATGTGCAGCAATATCATCAAGGTTCTTTTTCATATCATCAATCATCACAATGATTTTAGGCCTAAGCCCCGTTTTTGCAAGAAACGCATTCACGGTAATCCCCTTGCTAGGCGCTCCTTTATTAGGGTTAGAGCATAAAACCCCCTTGTAATATATAGGGCGATATCCACGATATGCAGGAATTGCATCAAAAATTATTTCCTTTTGATCCAGAGCATTTTCAAAATCAAATCCTAAATTTTTCAAATTCTCTTGACGGAATACCTCAAAACGTTTGATAGAAAAAACCTCTCCCGACAAAGATGCCGTAAACGCAATAATATGAAGCCCCCTTTGCTGGAGATCACGCATAATCCCAGGGGATTCTTTTTCCACAAGGATTTGAGGGCCGCTTAAAACAGCATCCATCATTGCCAAATCTTTTACTTCCGGCGACTCGTTTTGAAAAAGACGTTTATATTCACCGTGATATTGGATAAACGCAGGATATTGAGCTTCTGGTGCCTCTGGTTGTGTAAGCGTCATGTCAATATCAGACAAAACAAGAATTTCTTCAGGTTTATAGGCATCCAAAAGAGCTAAAATTTTCCCATGAACTTCCGCCATATTTTTACACGACATCATCTCAGAAGCCGATGCCAAAGATGAAATCAGCAATATCCCGCTAAACACTAAATAACGTAAAAACCCCATGGCTTCTTACTCCTTAAACCCTCGTTATTTTAATTCTTGCATAGCATCTATAAACTCATGCATTTGCTCTGATGCCAAAACTGCTAATTGCATAACACCCTTCATTCCACCCTCCGATTTATATTTAAGTTGAACGGCAGGAGTTTTCGCACCACTTACTTAAATATAAACATCGAATATTAATGGATTATTAAAATTATGCTTTTTGTATGCTAAAATTTATTTAATATTTTTTTAAAAATACAAATACTTCAATCAAGCTTCTGGTGCCTCTGGCTGTGTAAGCGTCATATCAATCACGCTAAACACTCAATAACGCAAAAACACCATGCCTTCTTATTCATTAAGACCTTCGTTATTTTAATTCTTGCATAGCATCTATAAACTCATGCATTTGCTCTTCCGTGCCAATGGAAACCCTTAAATACTGAGGTAATCCATAGGCCTTCACGGGGCGAATCATAATCCCCCGTTTTCCAAGGGTTTGGTATACTTCATCGGCACGCTGTTCGGATTCAAAATTAATTAAAAGAAAGTTCCCAAAACTTGGAAGGACCTCATACCCAAGAGCCTCTAAGTTTTTTTTTGTCCAAGCACGCATTTTTATCGTATGATCCCGAGTCTTTTTTACCCAGTAATGATCACGAATTGCAGAAGCTGCCATGGATTGAGCCATGCTCCCAACATTAAAGGGAGCACGCACACGGTGTAAAGGATCCAAAACATCAGGGTGTGCAAAAGCATATCCAACACGCATCCCTGCCAAACCATAAACCTTGGAAAATGTCCTCAGAATAATCAAATTCTGATGATCTTTTAAAAATTCAAGGCCGCTCGCGTAACAATCATCCTCCACAAATTCTGCATATGCCTCATCTAAAGCAATGACGACGTGTTTGGGAACAGTTTCAATCAATCGCTTTAAATCATCGCGCATCAGCGCTGAGCCAAGGGGATTAGCAGGATTATCAATATAAATAACTTTTGTCTGAGGAGTTATGGCCTTTAAAATAGCATCCACATTTTGTTTAAGATCCGGCTGTTCATAAAAAACTGGATTCGCAGATGCAGCAAATGTCGCAATACGGTAGACCAAAAATCCATGGGTAGGACTTACAATATCATCCCCTACGCCTGCAAAAACCTTTGCAATTAAGTGCAAGATTTCTTCAGATCCATTCCCGCAAACAATATGATCCTGAGGCCATCCATAAACATCACTGATCGCCTCAACGAGCTTGCTGGCTCGGCCACTGGGATAACTCGCCAAATTCAACTGAGTATCGTGCAAAACCTTCAAAGATTCCGGTGAAGGACCAAAGGGATTTTCATTGGAAGCAAGAACGATGCGTCTTGAAAAGCCGAGGGGCGTCACATCCCCACCAATATAAGGTTTTATGGTATAGATCGAAGGATTCGCCTTTGGCAACATTATTTTAAAAAGTGAGTGATTTTGACGTCAACGTAGCAAATCACCCCTCTTTCTTAAAGGAGAATACTCTGTTTTTTGAAGAAAAATTTATCTTTTTTCTTTTACAAAGAATTACGCAAAATATTTTCGACATCCTCTTGGGATAGCGCCTCTCCAGGACGTTGTGGCCCCGTTGCGATTCCCTTAGCAATCTCTGGAAACTTACCCTGCATAATCATTTGAAGGGATTTGATAATTTTTCTTAAACGCTGACTATTCACATCATGAAAAGTACACTGCTCCACAATACTTGCCACAATGCGATCGGATTGCGGAGAGCTTGGAATTACCGACGACAACCTCTCACAATTTTCAAGGATTTTATTAGCTGATTGCTCAAGGTGTTTATCAATCGTGCTCAACTCTAAGTACCACTCTTTTACATCGGCATTTTGAAGTGTCATCGTTTCATCCCCCTTTTTCCAAACCACCCAGATTTTTAAAATTCACCAAAAACAGCGGTAAGCTTGCTTTTAAGCGTCTGCGCATTAAAAGGTTTGACAATATAATTTGTAACCCCTGCTTGCTTTGCCACCACAACGTTTTCAACTTTACTTTCGGCAGTCACCATAATAAACGGCAAGGTCTTTAAATTAATGTCACCACGCACATGCTTGAGAAGATCCAATCCGCTCATGGGTTCCATATTCCAATCGGAAATCACTAAATCATATTTTCCATTTTTAAGCTTATCCAGCGCCATCCCTCCATCCGTGGCTTCATCAATATGCTGAAAGCCAACCTGCCTCAAGAGGTTGCCAATAATTTTAAGCATCGTTTTATAATCATCAACGACGAGAACTTTCATAGAAGAAGCATTAATCATGACAATAAAAATTTTTTCAGACTCTAACCCCCATTAGAACAAACAAGTCCTAAAAAAACGTAAAGGACTCAGACAATTTTAAAAAAGTTTTTGAAAGAAATTTTGAGCAATAGATTAAAAAAAAGGGCACCGAAGTGCCCCAATCTTTTGGGAAAATAAATAAAATTAGGTTAGCTGCTCTAGAACATAGGGCAAAATACCCCCTGATTGATAATAGGCAACTTCATCAACAGTGTTAATATTCAAGCTGAGCTCAACATTCTTTGTTGTGCCATCACCGTAGTTAATGACCATGGTCACAGACATAAGCGGCTCAAGGGCAGATTCAAGACCAAGAAGGTCGATTGTTTCATCTCCCTTTAAGTTCACAGTCTTGCGATTAACCCCTTTTGGGAATACAAGGGGAAGAACTCCCATGCCAACCAGGTTTGACCGGTGGATTCGCTCAAAGCTTTCTGCAACCACAGCCTTAACCCCCAAAAGCCTTGTGCCCTTTGCCGCCCAATCACGGGATGATCCTGTGCCATACTCCTTGCCAGCAATAACAATAAGAGGGGTTTTTTCGCCCTGATAACGTACAGATGCTTCAAAAATAGGCATTTGCTCTTTACTCGGGTAATGACGTGTAAGCCCCCCAGTAATCCCTTCAAGCATCTCATTTTGAATACGAATATTTGCAAAAGTGCCACGAATCATCACTTCATGATTCCCACGTCGCGCACCATAGGCGTTAAAATCTTCTTGCCCCACATGATGATGGGTTAAATATTGCCCCGCAGGACTTTGAAGTTTAATATTCCCCGCCGGTGAAATATGATCTGTTGTAATGCTATCTCCAAGAAGGGCAAGCACCCGAGCCCCTTTCACATCGTGGATTTCAAAGTTTTTTTCCTCGAAATAAGGGGGGTTCTTCACATAAGTACTATCATTATCCCAGTCATAGGTAAGACCTTCCTTGATTTCCAACTTTTGCCACTCATCATCCCCTAAAAACACCGACGCATACTGGGCTTTAAACATCTCAGGCGTCATAAACGCACGAATACATTCTTTAATTTCAGCATTTGTTGGCCAAATATCCTTAAGGAAAACAGGCTTTCCTTGGGAATCTTCAGCAATCGAATCCTTGGTAAGATTTTTAAGCATAGATCCCGCAAGGGCATACGCCACCACAAGGGGTGGGGATGCAAGGTAATTTGCCTTCACATGGGGGTTAATGCGCCCCTCAAAGTTACGATTTCCAGAAAGAACACCTGCAACGGTTAAATCATTTGCATCAATACACTTAGCGATGGGCTCATGGAGAGGACCTGAGTTACCGATACACGTTGTACAACCATAGCCCACAAGATAAAAACCAAGGGCTTCGAGATCTTCTAAGAGTCCTGCTGCTTTCAGATAATCCACAACAACCTTGGATCCTGGCGCAAGGGATGTTTTCACCCACGGTTTTGCTTTAAGGCCAAGTTTACGTGCTTTTCGTGCCAAAAGCCCTGCCGCCATAAGTACAGATGGATTCGATGTATTGGTACAGCTTGTAATTGCTGCAATGACCACATCCCCCGATGAAAGAGAATAACTTTCCCCAGGTAGCTCATAAGATGATGACTTTTCTGTAATAGCGGCTTCACAAGAAGCTTTTGCATCCTCCAAAAGAACTTTATCTTGAGGACGTTTAGGTCCAGCAATTGTTGGGCGGATTGTTGAAATATCAAGATGCACCACATCCGTATATTCAGCCTCAGGGGTTGTTGCATCACGCCACAGTCCTTGAGCTTTACTATAAGCTTCCACAAGGGCAATTTCATCATCGCTTCGCCCTGTAAACCGTAAATAATTAAGGGTCTCTTCATCCGTTGCAAAAAACCCGCATGTTGCACCGTATTCAGGAACCATATTTGCAACCGTTGCACGGTCTGCAAGGGAGAGCTCACCAACACCTTCTCCATAAAATTCCACAAATTTCCCAACAACTCCTTTGGTGCGCAAAATATTGGTAATGGTTAGCACAAGGTCCGTTGCTGTGATTCCCTCTTGCAGCTTGCCCGTAAGCTTCACGCCCACAATCTCGGGAATAAGCATGGAAAGAGGTTGCCCAAGCATAGCAGCTTCAGCCTCAATACCGCCAACGCCCCATCCCAAAACAGCCAAACCATTCACCATGGTTGTGTGACTATCAGTCCCCACAAGGGTATCGGGGTATACCAAAATAGATCCATCCCCTTGTTTTTGTTGGAATACAACCTTTGAAAGATATTCAAGATTCACTTGGTGGCAAATACCCGTCCCAGGGGGCACAACACGGAAATTTTGAAAGGCTTTTTGGCCCCACTTTAAGAATTTATAACGTTCGATATTGCGATTGTATTCGGTGGAGACGTTTTTACGAAAAGCATCCTTATGACCATATTCATCCACGATCACAGAGTGATCAATCACAAGATCCACAGGAACAAGGGGATTGACCTTTTTGGGATCGCGCCCCAAAGCCTTCATAGCATCACGCATTGCCGCAAGATCAACAATAGCGGGAACTCCGGTAAAATCCTGCATTAACACACGTGCAGGACAAAAGCCAATTTCGATATTAAGCTTGTGGGCATGGGGCTCTGATAAAGCAAAAAGAATGTCTTGCGTCACCTTTGAACGCAGAGCATTTTCCAACAAAATCTTTTGGGTAATAGGAAGCAAATTTAAATCAAGCCCAGGCTTCAACTCCTTGAGTTGTTCCAAGGGATAGTATTGATACGTTTTACCGTTAGCTGTAAGGGTAGCTTTTTGATGGGGCATGCTGAGCTCAAATTTGTCTAAAAATTGATTGAACCCATTGTAACGGAAAAGCATTAATTTCCAATAAAGGAATGATACAATCTTAGAAAAATTCTTGTACGCTCATGTCCTGCTAAAAATCAGGCAAAAAGAGATCCTGCACAATAACCTCAGGCTACTTATTATTCCCAGCCTCTATTTTTTCACCTTTTTCCTTTAAATCGGCGCACTCTTTTTCCATTTTTTTAACGGCTTCAGCACGCTCATAAGATTCAGGAACATCAGGAAACTCTGGCACTTCTACAAGCGGCGTATAGCCAATCTCTTTATGAAATTGAGAACATGACACAAAAAAACTTCCCACAAAAACAAGACAAAAAGCTTTTAAAAAGCCCACACATAAAAAGGAAGAAAAACAATCCTTGATATTCTTAGCTTTCAATGCGTATGAAAATAAAAATTTTACCAAAACTTTTAACATTTTTTTAGCTTTTTCCTGGCACGATGCTACCATGATTTAGGCCATGTGTCATGCATCGTTGTTATCCCAAACAACAACAAAATGGAGAAAGCGTTTTGCAAGAAAATACAACAAGTGATTTTCTCAAAAACACAACAGATACTCTCACTTCTTTGCAACAGGCCCTTGATGCATCCACTGAGCTTCAGCTTTCATTTGCAGAGCAGATGCTCTCCCTCCAACAAGAACTTCAAAAATACATCCCCCTCGCCACAACACCGGATGTTTTACACCAGCTCAACAACCATACGGGAGCCCTCACCATTTTTTCCCCCACCGTTGTCCATGAAACTCTTTCAAAAGTCAGGGATACCCTTGAAAAACAATTAAAAGAAAACCCTCAACAGCTACAATCCTTAGGCCTGGATCATTTTGAAAAACAGCAAAACCTTACCCTTCAAACACTCCATGCTTTAAATGGAAATCCGCAACATCCTGTGATCTGTGAAACACATGAAGATCGACGATTCCAAAACGATGCTTGGAATACAATCCCTTATTTTTCCTATCTTAAGCAGAGTTATCTTCTTTTTTCGGACTTCCTTCAAAATGTTATTAGTAATATTGAGAATCTTGACCCTCGCACCCAAGTAAAACTTGAATTTTACACAAAACAACTTGTTGACAGCCTGTCCCCATCAAACTTTGTCTTATCGAATCCAGATGTGATCCAAGAAACCCTTCAAACTAAGGGTGAAAACCTTCAAAAGGGGTATCAACGGTTTTTAGAGGATTTGAAAAACGGACACATCAGTATGACTGACACCAGTGTTTTTCAAGTGGGCGAAACCATCGCCACAACTCCGGGGGAGGTCGTTTTTCGAAATGAGCTCCTTGAACTCATCCGGTACGCCCCTCAAACTCCCACCGTTCACAAACACCCCCTCCTCATTGTTCCTGCGTGGATTAATAAATTTTATATTTTTGATCTACGCCCTCAAAATTCCTTTGTTCGGTGGTGCCTTGAGCAGGGCATTCAAGTGTTTATCGTTTCTTGGGTCAACCCCACCAAAAAACAGGCTCAAAAAACATTTAGTGATTACACCCTAGAAGGTCTTTATGAGGCCGTAAAACAAGTTCAACTTCACAGCAACACTTCTGAAATCAATGCCCTTGGATTTTGTGCCGGAGGTATTTTGCTAAGTTGCCTGATGGCCTATTTACAAGCAATAAATACCCCCTCCCCGTTTAACAGTACCAACATTATTGCATCCCCCATTGATGCCTCTAAAAGCGGTAATATCCTTGCGTATATTTGTGATAGTCAAATAAAAATTCTTGAAGAAGGGCTTAAGGACCTTGGAATTATTCCAGGAGAGGCTCTTGTGCATTCATTTAATCTCCTTAAACCAAAGGATCTCATGTGGTCTTTTTATGTCAACAACTACCTCCTTGGAAAGGATCCAAAGGCATTTGACATGCTTTATTGGAATTGTGATGCCATAAACCTTCCGGGCAGAATGCACCTTAAATACCTTAAAAACATCTTTTTAGATAACAAACTCATGCAACATGGGGCCATGAAAATAGCGAACATCCCTATTGATTTATCCTCCATCACAACACCTTGTTATATTTTGGGAGCTCTTAAGGATCATATTGCCCCCTGGGAATCGGTATACCCCCTTGTGAATCTTATTCAAAGCCAGCATAAAACTTTTGTCCTTGCCGATAGCGGCCACGTTGCAGGGATTATTAACCCTCCGTCTTCAAATAAATATCAACATTGGACCAATGACTCCATCGATCCATCCGCCAAAGAATGGCTTAAGAATAAAAAATCACACCAAGGTTCCTGGTGGCCCCACTGGCTTCATTGGATGCAACCATTTTTAGGGGAAAAAATAAAAGCCCCAGTCCTTAAAAAAGGACTCTGCACAGCACCAGGGACTTATGTTACGAAAAAGGGATCAACACCGTCTTCTTAATGTTACTCCTTCTTTTCCTTGAATTTCAGGCGCCCCTGTATTATACTGCATCGAAATTAGGGTTATCTGCCCGTGAAAGGAGTTGAGATCAGTGGAAGTTAATGTTCGCGATAATAACGTGGATCAAGCTTTGCGTGCGCTTAAAAAGAAGATGCAACGTGAAGGAATCTACCGTGAAATGAAACTTCGTCGCCATTACGAAAAGCCTTCTGAAAAGAGAGCCCGTGAAGCGAGCGAAACAGTCCGTCGTGCACGCAAGCTAAATCGCAAGCGTATGGACCGTGACTAATCTCACAAGTATTCTGTTTACAGATAAAAAACCCCGCCCCTCGGCGGGTTTTTTTATAATCACACCTCCAATCTGAAATTAAATGGCGTTTGCCTTTAATATTTTTCCTTGATTGGGAGTAGATAGGATTCCTATATAAAGGGTATGGAAAAAAATTTACAAACATACACACCTGTCACCCTTGACGGTATTGCGCCAGGATCCCTTGTAGCCGTGGCCATGTCGGGTGGCGTGGATTCTTCTGTGGCAGCAGCATTGCTCGTTGAAGCAGGTTATCAAGTCATCGGGATTACCCTTCAATTATACGATCACGGGGATATGATCGAAAAAAAAGGTGCATGCTGCGCAGGTCAAGACATCTATGATGCCCGCTCCGTCGCCGATAAACTTAATTTCCCCCACTATGTGCTGGATTACGAGAGTGTTTTTAAGCAAAGCGTGATCGAGGATTTTGCGGATAGCTACCTCAGGGGTGAAACCCCCATCCCCTGCATTCAATGCAATCAAAAGGTAAAATTTCGCGATCTTTTGAAGACCTCAAAAGAATTGGGTGCCCAGTGCCTTGTGACGGGGCATTATATTCAACGCTTGGAAAAAAATGGCAAGGCTGAGCTTCACCGTGCGGTCGATGCAAATCGCGATCAAAGTTATTTTTTGTTTACGACAACCCAAGAGCAACTTGATTACCTTCGCTTTCCCTTAGGCGGCATGCCAAAAAGTGAAACACGCCTCCATGCACGGCGTTTTGGATTGGAAGTTGCTGAAAAACCGGATAGCCAGGATATTTGCTTTGTTCCCGGCGGCAGCTACGTCAAAGTTGTAGAAAAACTCCGCCCAGGATCCCTTGAAGCGGGTGATATCGTTGATCTTGATGGCAACATCCTTGGCAAACACAACGGGATTATTAATTATACAATCGGCCAACGAAAGGGCCTCGGCATTGCCCACCCCACTCCCCTTTTTGTTATCAAACTTGACTCCCAAAATAACCGTGTTGTTGTTGGCCCCAAAGAAGCCCTTGGTCAAACCTCAATGTGGTTACGGGAACTTAACCTCCTGGATGATATAAGTTTATATGAAAAAGGACGCCCTTGTGCTGTAAAAGTACGCTCCACAAAAGAGCCCCTAAATGCCACCATCTACCTTCGTGACAAAGAAAAAGGATATGCCGAAGTGATTTTGGATGAGCCTGAATTCGGTGTTGCAGCAGGGCAAGCATGTGTTTTTTATGAAGGATCCCGCGTTCTTGGCGGTGGGTGGATTATTGCAGCAGAGCATGCTATAAAAACATCCTAGCGTTAATTACTCAATTTTATTCAGGATTTAATGAGGCTCTTCTTTGCTTTTAAAAACTCACTAAGAGGTTTTTTGTTTGCCCTTAAAAGCGAAGCCGCATTTCGCCTTGAGTGTTACATCCTTATTCTTGCGGGCATTTTAATTTATGCCTTAGGGCTCTCTTTTTCAGAAGGCTCTGTCCTCATCCTCAGTGTGTTATTCATAATGATCATTGAACTTTTGAATACAGCCATTGAAAAAACCGTCGATCGCATTTCAAAAGAGCATCACGAACTTTCAAAAGCCATAAAAGACGTTGCAAGTGCTGCTGTATTCCTATCCCTTGTGATATGCGCTTTTGCATGGTTTTATGTTTTGCATAGGCATTTTGCATGAGGGATTTTTTGTCTTTCATCCTACTGCTTGGTGGTTCACTTCTAGCAGCGCATATCACTGAGATCTCTGGCCTTGATTTTTGGCTTCAAAAACATTTTTTCATCGCCCCTCAAGCATGGTTTATTGATGGAGCAGATCCCTTTTTAAAAATGATTTTTTATAAAGGGCCAAAGCAATTTTTGATGACGAGTTTGATTTTGGGCCTTCTGTATACATTTTATGATATGTACCAATATGGCATCAAAACATGGCACAGACGTTTTTTCTTTTTCATAAGCTGCATGATCGCCGTCCCCCTTATTATTTCTCTGCTTAAAGAAATTACTTTTGTGTATTGCCCTGGCCAATTAACGGATTTTGGGGGCCCAAAAACCTTCCGCGAACTTATAGATTTTCGCAATGTCCCTGCTTTTGAGGGGCGCGGCAAGTGTTTTCCTGCAGGACATGCAACAACGGGGTTTGCGTTGATGAGCCTATATTATATGTTTGAGAATAAATGGACTAAGCGGTTTTTGTTATTGCTTGGATTAACTTTAGGATGGATTTTTTCTTTTTATCAAATCGCAAAAGGCGCTCACTTCTTATCCCATTCCATTGCAACCATGGGCCTAAGCTGGTGTGTGATCTGGTCCATCAAAAAAATCTTTGATCGTTTTGGAGCATTCGGAAAATGACAGCAGCGTTTCAGCTTTACCTCAATGCAATTAAACGACCGACTTTCCTTTTTTTATTAACGCAGTGTATTCTGCGTTTCATTTACCTTGCCCTTGAGGGACAAGAACAAGCATTTGGCCTTTTTAATGTTTTCAAAATCTTGAGCATTGGATTCTTGATGGATGTTTTTGTCGCGAGCTTTATTGCGGCATTGATGATTGCCTATCGCACAATCATTCCATGGGGCAAAGAATCAAAAGGCGATCGTTATTTTCGAAATTTCTCCCTTCTCTTGTTCCTGATCCTTGTGTTTTTCTCCTTCGTGGCCGACATCCTTTTTTGGGCAGAATTCAAGGCACGTTTTAATTTTATTGCCGTAGATTACCTTGTCTATTCCAAAGAGGTCGTTGCAAACATAAGGGAATCTTATAACTTGCCCGTGCTTTTGGGGTTAATTGCTTTCATAGCTTTAGGAACTCTTTTGTTCCACCGAAAAACGGAAAAAAAGCCAATCACAACAACACCTTCCTTTTTCAAACGCCTCGGCGCTGCAAGTGTCTTTCTCGCACTTCCTATGACGGTGCCATTTGTAAATACTGAAAAACTCCTCTCCACCTTTGATGATCAGATCCAACGGGAAATCGCCCAAAATGGTTGGTATACTTTTGTCCATGCTTTTTTTCATAACTCCATCCAATATGATCGCTTTTACGTCACGACCAAGGAATTAGGGGAAAAGCCGCTCGTTTCCTTGCCAGTTTCACCTGCACCCAAAGGACCTGAAAAACATCACAATGTTATTTTTGTTCTCATGGAAAGCATGAGCGCGGAATTCATGAAAACATTTGGATGCCCCACCAACGAAACCCCAAATCTTGATCGGTTTGCACAAGAGGGTATTCTGTTTGAGCGATTTTATGCCACAGGAACACGCACCGTGCGCGGCATGGAGGCCCTTGTCCTTGCCATTCCTCCTGTGCCGGGGCAAGCCATCGTGCGGCAGCCTGAAAATGAGAACCTTCATTCCATTGGATTTGAGTTTCAAAAACGAGGCTATGACACAGTTTTTATTTATGGCGGAAACGGTTATTTTGATAACATGAATACATTTATGAGCGGCAATGGCTTTCGCATTGTCGATCGCGATTCTTTTTCAAAAGATGAAATTCAATTTGAAAATGCCTGGGGCATGTGTGATGAGGATATTTTCTATAAAGTGATCAAAGAAGCTGACGCTGCCCACGCTGCTGGCAAACCGTTTATGCATCTTGCCCTTACGACATCCAATCACCGCCCCTATACGTTTCCTGATGGAAAAATTGATTTACCCTCAAAAAGTGGGCGCGCAAGTGGTGTGAAATATTCAGATTTTGCCATTGGGGAACTCGTTCGCCTTGCAAAGCAAAAGCCATGGTTTGATAACACCCTTTTTGTGTTTGTTGCTGATCATACAGCAGGAACAACAGGACGATTGGAAATTACCCCTGAAAAACACCATATTCCGGCGATTATCTATGCCCCGAAACTTGTAAAACCACAACGTATTAAAAGTATCACGAGCCAGATCGACCTTCCCGTCACGGTTATGGGGCTCTTGAATTTCAAATTCACTCAACCCTTTTTTGGTCAGGATGCGTTAAAAGGAACGCCTCAAGAACGTGCCTTCCTAAGTCATTTTCAAAAAATTGGCTATTATGATGGCGAAAATCTTCTTGTCATGAAACCTGTGAAGGAAAGCGTGCTCTATCACGGAAAAGAAAAAATCACGGATTCCAAAGAAAAGAAGAATATTCTTTTAAAGGCCGTTCCTTATTACGAAGCAGCCTCTAAATGGAAAGAAAATTACAAAAAGTTACCATAAAGGTTATTTAATATTGCTTTAATATCCATTCATTACACTCATAAATATTATGTGTTTTCAAAGTGTCTTTGAGTGTTTCGCAAAATCCTTAACTTCCTCCTCCCGCCCCAATGCCTTGTTTGCGAGGAAGAAGTTCTTGATGCTCAAAGTTTATGTGGCGAATGCTTTAATAAGCTTACTCTTCCCACGGCCCCTCTTTGTCAATCGTGTGGATACCCATTGGTTGAGCAAAGCGGTATGGTTACATGTGCACCTTGCTTAGCAAAACCGCCCCCATACAAACGCGCTCGATCCTCGCTTATTTATGATGAGGCATCACGAGAGCTTATTCTCAAATTAAAGCACTGCGATCGCCCTGATTTGGCCATCCCCCTCGCCCGCCTTATGTATCAAACAAGTCAACCGTGGATACACACCATTGATGCGATTGTTCCTGTACCCCTGCATTGGAAACGCCTTTGGCAACGACGTTATAACCAAGCAACATGCTTGGCCAGAGCTTTTCAAAAAATCACAAAAAAGCAATTGGGACATGCCCCAGAACTCCTCACAAACTCCCTATTGCGCATCAGAAATACAGAGTCACAAGGAGGAAAAACCGGACCCAGCCGACACCTTAATGTAAGGGGGGCTTTTAAAGTAAAAGATAGAGACGCCTTTGCAGGAAAATCCCTTTTGCTTGTGGATGACGTCTACACCACAGGGGCAACCCTCAAGCAATGTGTACGCATGCTCAAAAGAGCGGGGGCAAAAAAAGTGAATATTCTCACAGCCACACGTGTCATCCGCGGCCAAGATTTATCGATGTAATTTTTTAGGATTGACTGAGGAAAATTAAAAAATGGAGCGGGTGAGGGGAATCGAACCCCCGTTTGAAGCTTGGGAAGCTGCCGCTCTACCATTGAGCTACACCCGCGATGATGGGAGTATAATCAAAGCTCCCCTATCTTGTAAATGGGCTTTGTCTTCACTTTTTTCCTATGAATTATTATTTGCTTTCGTTACCGGATGAAGGTGGGCTTGGCGATGTTGTTGGGTTTTGCGCGGGTGCTTGGTTTGGCCAAGTATCTGAAAATCATCCGCGCAAAAAATGACATTGTATTACTTCCTCCATCCATAACACTTTGCAGAGGAGCTGTGGCTACAGGCACAGAAGTCCGCACAACTTGCTGCAAAATGCTTCTTCCCCCATTGCTTTCTGAGGGTAACGCATTATCTGATGCCTGAAGGGATTGAGACGAAACAAGTCCTAAAATCGCAAGCGCAATATATTTCATGAGAACCCTCTCTTTTTGAAACTATTTTCCTAAAAACATAGGCAAATTTAATTTAAAATTTCAATTTAAAATTCTCAATAATGCATAAAATTTACAGGACAAGCACCATAAAAATTTCTATACTCATTCTTATGGTTGTACATGCGAAGAAAAAATTAGTTTCCCGGGGTGATGTTTTTGCAGCTCTGGATGTGGGCACAAGCAAGGTTTCCTGCGCCATTGCATCGACTGATGCAAAGGAGAAAAATGGGTTGCGCCTTTTAGGACTCGGGCAACAAAGTTCCCGAGGGCTTAAATCAGGAACCATCACAGACATGGATGCTCTTGAAGATTCTATTTTAAATGCTGTTCACGCCGCAGAGCAAAATGCAGAAAGAACCATTGGGAGCCTTTACGTCAGTTTACCTGCCTGTTTTATTGGATCCAGCATTGTCGAGGTGGAACTTTCCCTTTCAGGGGAAGCCATTGATAATCACCACCTACGCCAGCTTCTCACCCTTGGAAAGCATTCCCAAGAATTTAAAAATTCCCAAATTATTCACGCGCTCCCCATTACATATTCCCTCGATGATCAGGAGGGCATTAAGGATCCAAAGGGCATGTATGGAGATCGCCTCCGTGCTCAAATCCACGTTCTTTCAGCACCCCTTACTATCTTGAAAAACATCGCCACATGCATCGGTCGTTGTCACCTTGATGTGGATGGATTTGTCGTATCATCCTATGCATCCGGCCTTGCCACCCTTGTGGATGATGAGCTTGAGCTTGGTGTAACGGTTGTTGATATTGGTGGCGGATCCACAACGATCGCCTCATTTGTAGGCGGTGCTCTTGTATTTTTGTCATCCATTCCCTTGGGTGGTGGCCACATCACCAATGACATTGCACGCGGTCTTTCAACCCCTTTAAGTCAAGCAGAACGATTGAAAACACTCTACGGTTCTATCTTTCCCTCGGTCTCTGATGATAAAGAGCAAATCATGGTCCCTCAGCTGGGTGAAGATTATTCAACCATTGCTCAACAAGTCCCCAAATCTCTTTTTACCCGGATTATTAAAGCGCGCGTTGAAGAAATTTTTGAAATGGCATGGAAACAAATCGACGCATCAGGACTCTCTGATCTTATCTGTCAACGCATTGTGATTACAGGTGGCGCAAGTCAATTACCTGGATTAACAGATTTTGTCCAAATGGCATGGCAAAAGCCCACACGGCTTGGTCAACCCCTTGGACTTAATGGCATGAGCGACCTCTCTCAAAATCCAAGCTTTGCAACATGCGCAGGGCTTTTGCATTATGCCTTTCGCGATGAACGTAGCCGTGAGATGCAACTTCCCGTACAAGAAGGGCACCTTTGGCAACGTTTCTTGGGATGGTTCCGCGATAACCTTTAAAAAAGGAGACATGCTCCATCTCAGCTTGAACAACGTAACCGATGCAAAAAAGATAACAAGAAGAGATCGCTATGCGATTTTTGAAATTGTACAGATAAAAAAAACTGTCCTAAACTAGATCAAACACATACAACCCTTGAGGATTCCCCTATGGCCCTTGCTGCAAAAAATCAAACACCCCTTGTGAATCAAGATCAAGACCTCCGCCCACGCATTACCGTTGTTGGCGTCGGTGGTGCTGGCGGCAACGCTGTTAACAACATGATTCGCTCAAAGCTTGAGGGCGTTGATTTCATCGTGGCAAATACGGATGCGCAATCACTTCACCAATCCCTTGTGGAGTCACCCCATCGTTTGCAACTTGGCCTGGAGATTACCCAAGGCCTTGGTGCCGGTTCAAAACCTGAAGTAGGACGTGCAGCCGCCGAAGAATCTTTAGAGGACGTCATTAAATTTATCCAAGGCAGCCATATGGTATTTATCACCGCAGGCATGGGCGGTGGCACTGGAACAGGTGCAGCTCCTGTGATTGCACGGGCAGCTCGTGAATCTGGTATTTTAACCGTAGGTGTGGTTACAAAACCCTTTCATTTTGAAGGGACACACCGCATGCGCACAGCAGACAGGGGTATCGATGAATTGCAACAATTCGTTGACACACTCATCATTATCCCTAACCAAAATCTCTTTCGTATTGCAAATGAGCGCACAACATTTGCAGATGCCTTTAAACTTGCCGATGATGTTCTTTATTCAGGTGTGCGGGGCGTTACAGACCTTATGATGATGCCGGGGTTGATTAACCTCGACTTTGCTGACATTCGCGCAGTCATGGCTGAGATGGGCAAAGCCATGATGGGAACAGGCGAAGCAGAGGGCGATCGCCGTGCCCTTGATGCAGCCGAGGCTGCTATCTCTAACCCACTTCTGGATGATGTCTCCATGAAGGGCGCTAAGGGTGTTTTGATTAACATCACGGGTGGCTACGACATGACCCTTTATGAGGTGGATGAAGCAGCGAACCGCATTCGCGAGGATGTGGACCCCCATGCAAATATCATTTTCGGTTCCACCTTTGATGAGAAACTCAATGGTATGATCCGTGTGTCTGTTGTTGCAACAGGCATTGGCCCTATCCAACAAGCACATCCCCAAAGCACAGAAACATCCACACCTGGATTTGGTTTTGGATCAACAACATCTTCTTGGGGAGAAACAACAAACACTCAGACAGCTGTTAACCAAGCTAAAACGGGGAATGAAACAACTCTTTCCGTTGCAAGTAATTCTAAAGATTTCTTGAGTTTTAACGAGGTGTTTGACAATACTGAAATGATGGAAGGTCAAAAATCAGAACTTCCTTTCGGTGAGCAAAATTCTGAGCAAGAAGATACAGCGATGATGGTCTCACTCCCTTCTGGCACAGAAACTATGACAGGCGACCTAACAGCGAATCATAATACTGCCACGCAACAGCTTACCCCTCAACCTACGACTGCTCCGACTCCGGAAAAAAAGCGCCCAATGTCTTTGTTTGAAAGGTTTACTGGGGTTTCACGCCAAAAAGCAGCCCCCGTTGAAAAGCCCGTTGAACCACAACAAAATACAGCAACAGATTCAGACGTCCTAGAGATCCCTGCATTTTTAAGGCGCGGCAGCTAAGAAAGCTCTTGGGCAACCCTTGTAAAATCCCTCTAATTCCCCCTAGTTATTTTGAGTCTGGGGGTGTTAGAGTTAAAAAATGGGGTTAAGCAAAGCTTGAGTCGTAAGACGTGTTAAAAAAGTTGTCTCGCCTTGGCATTGGAATTTTAACGTGGCTGAGCTTTCTTTGCACGACATTGATCTCGGGTATTTTTGCCCTTGTCTTTTACTACGGACGGGATTTGCCCGATCACACTTCCCTTGCAAGTTATGAACCCATTCTTACGAATCGGTTTTTCCTTAAGGATGAGAGTATTTGGCGCGATTATTCCAAGGAAAAGCGCTTTTTCACAGCCTATGATGCTATTCCCGAACAACTTATCCAGGCCATCCTTGTTGCTGAAGATAAGAATTTTTTTAATCATCCGGGAATTGATTTAATGGGTATTGTGCGAGCGTTAATACAAAATACTCTTTTAGGACGTTGGCAAACACGCCCCATGGGTGCATCCACCATCACACAACAAATTGCAAAAAACTTTCTTTTAGGGAGTGAGCGAAGCCTTGAGCGCAAAATCAAAGAAGCTGTGTTAGCGGTACGCCTTGAAAGAACCCTCTCAAAAGAACGTATTTTAGAACTTTACCTAAATCAAATTTACCTTGGGTCTGGAGCCCATGGCGTCACATCAGCAGCTGAAATTTATTTTCAAAAGCCTTTGGAAAAACTGACGCTCGATGAAATGGCGTTTCTGGCGGCCCTTCCGAAAGCTCCTGGGAATTACCAACCCCACAAAAACCCCTCGGTATCAAAATCACGACGCGATTGGGTCTTGGACCGTCTTTATGAGGAAGGATACATCACAGGGCAAGACCTTATGACTGCGAAGTCAAAACCCATCGCCACCATGGGAAAACCACCCACAAAATCTTTTGAAGGGGATTATTTTGCCGAAGCCGTAAGACAAGACCTTATTGAAAAGGTTGGCATGGATCGTTACCGCCAGGGGGGCTATTTCCTTCACACTACCGTTGTTCCCCAAATCCAACAATTAGCCCATCAATGTTTACAAAGAGGCCTTGAAGCCTATGATCGTCGTTATGGGTATAGGGGGGCCATTCTTCATTTCACCATTGATGATAAAATGAGCAAAAATAAAAATTTTGTTGATGAAGCCCAAGAGCTTTTAAGCGGATATGATATTGGCACCCCACCCCACATGCAGATAGCCCTTGTCAAAGAAGTAACCGATGGATCAGCAAAGCTTTTACTGCGTGGTGGCCAAGAAGGCATTATCAAATTCAAAGATCTTTCTTGGGCAAGGAAACAACTTCCTAACCGTGCCTTAGGCCCCGAAATCCAAAAATGTACAGACGTCCTCACCCCCGGTGATATCATTCATGCTGAACCTGCGAGTGAGGGGTATTTCAAACTTGCCCAAATTCCTGAGGTTACAGGGGCGATTATTGTTATGAATAAAGATACGGGCGAGGTTCATGCTCTCTCAGGTGGCTACGATTTTGCATACAACCAATTCAACAATGCAACCCAAGCAAAACGTCAACCAGGCTCATCGTTTAAGCCTTTTGTCTATCTTGCTGCCCTTGAAAAGGGAATTTCAAAAGAAACACAACTTTTGGATGCCCCCCTCTATATCCCCCTGGGTTTTAAAACAAAGGACGGGAAAACAGCTTATACTCCTCGAAATTTTGGGAATCGCTATTATGGCCCCACAACTTTGGAAAACGCCCTCACCTTCTCACGCAATGTCATCACCGTACGCTTGGCCATGCAAATTGGTATGGGCCCTGTGGCCCAAGTATCCCAAGCTTATGGTCTTTATGAGAAACTGCCTCGCCAATTTGCTATGGTCCTTGGCGCGGGCGAAACAACCCTTTTAAAACTGACAGCAGCCTATGCCATGCTTGCCAATGGTGGTAAAAAAATCACCCCAACGTTTTTTGAAAGAATTGAAGACAGACGAGGAAAAGTAGTGTTTCAACATGAAGATCATTTTAAAAAGGATCCACACTCAGGAACCATTACGGATCTTCGCCCATCATTAACCAATCCTCAAATAAGCGACGATATTCGCAATATGCTGATCCAGGTTGTAGAGCGCGGCACAGGACGCAAGGCCCTTTTGCACATCGCACAAAAACATCACATCAGCATCGGCGGGAAAACAGGAACGTCCAATGACTCCAAGGACACATGGTTTATAGGTTTTGGCGGTGATATCGTTGTCGGTATTTTTGTGGGGTTCTCAATCCCAAAATCCCTTGGAAATAGCGAAACAGGATCAACGACAGCAGCTCCCATTGCTGCAGATTTTTTTGATCGTTACTTGACTATTTTCCCTGTAAAGCATACCTCCCAACCTTTCCCCTCCGCACAGATTCCCTCATCTCTCCAACATTTTTCTTGAAATTATACTTTTTAATGTTTATCTGTATAAAAAAATAGACTTTTTAGTATAAAAAATGAAGTTAACTCCCTATGAAAATTGTGCGACAGCTTTTTCTACCCTCCTACACCCCCTTGTAGAAGTTGTCATCCACGATTTAAAAACGCAAAAAATTTGCTTTATCACAGGGGGATTAAAAGGTTCTTTATCCCAAAGAAAAATTGGGGACCCCTCGCTTCTTGATACGGAAAAAAATGAAAATTTCACAGAAAATATCCCTCCTTACTCAAAAATTAACTTTGATGGGCGCCTTATTAAGTCACTCTCTCTCCCCATCCAAGAAAATGGCGAAACCATTGCTTTGATGTGCATAAATGTCGATATATCTGTATTTGAACAAGTGCATCAGCTCACATCTCTCCTCTTAGAGACCAATCAAACAGAACACCCCGAATCCCTTTTCAAAAACGACTGGCAAGAACGCATTCACAAGGCTTTGCATGGGTTTTTGAAAGAAAAAGAATGGATTTTTCAAGCTCTTACCACAGCTCAGAAAAAAATCATCATCCACCACTTTTATAATCAAGGAGCCTTTGAAGAAAAGAATGCAGCGGATTACATCGCTAAGATCCTCTCCTTAAGTCGCGCAACAATTTTCAACGCTTTACGCACCCTTAAAACTCCAAAAAACTAACCACACATACTGGATTCATCATGACTTTGCCCATTTTCAAACTTGAAGACTACCTCTCCCACTATGAATTTAAAGCTCCTTATTTGCTGTGCTGTTCTGATGCTGAAAGCTTTTCCTTAAAAGAAATTCTTGCCCTTGCAACGGATGACGAACAAAAGCTCTGGGATAATCTTCATCTTGGATATACCGAGGCACCCGGCCATCCTTTTTTGCGTGAAACCATTTCAAAACAGCTTTTCCAAAACCTTAGCGCAGAAAACATCCTCCTTACCGCAGGCGCTGAAGATGGAATTTTTTGTGCATTCTCTGCTCTGTGCAATCCTGGGGATCATGTGATTGTTATCACCCCTTGTTATCAATCCCTTTATGAGATTCCAAAATCAAAAGGCTGCTCAATTACCACAATCCCGCTTAAAGAAGAAAACAATTGGCGGATTGACCTTAATGCCATTGAGCATGCCATCCGCCCCAATACGAAATGGATGGTTATTAATTTCCCACACAACCCCACAGGCCAGGTCATTCGCCAAGAAGAGCTTTTATCCCTTGTCCAGCTTTTGGATCGCCATGGCATTTGGTTGTTTTCCGATGAAGCCTATCACCTTTTGGGATCCCCCAAAGAAGGATGGGCACAACCAGCAGCATGCCTTTATTCAAGAGCGATTTCCCTAGGCGTCATGAGCAAAGCATATGGACTCGCGGGCCTTCGCATTGGATGGATTGCTTGCCAAGATACGGCCGTCTTGAAAAAGATTGAGCATATGAAACACTATACCTCTATTTGCTGTAGCGCTCCTTCAGAAATCCTCAGTATCATCGCACTCAATCACAAAGACATAATCCTGAGTCGAAACAATGCTATTGTGAAAAACAACATCAATATTCTTGATCAATTTTTTACTCAGCATTCTGAGCTTTTTTCCTGGGCGGTTCCAGAAGGCGGGTGCATTGGATTTGTAAAATATCATGGACCAGAAAACATTGATGATTTCTCCAAAAACCTTGTAGAGGAAAAAGGCGTCCTGCTTCTCCCTGCAAACGTTTATAGCGTTTCAACAAATCATTTTCGTATTGGATTCGGTCGTAAAAACATGCCCGAGGCCCTAAACCACCTCAAAGATTTTTTGAGAGGCACGTAAGAAATCTTAAGTACTGTCGTCAAATTAATTGAGCCCAGAGAATAAAGCATCGAATATAAACGGCGGCGAGGAAAGAGGCAGAATTCTTTGCATAGCGAGTGGCGGTTTAACTTGGGCTCACCAACGGAGCTCCTTAAAGACCTTAAAAAGCTCCTTAAACAATATTATTAGGTATCAGCCCCTTATTCTATGTTAGGCCATTTTTGTATTTTTTCCGCCAATTCTATAATCAGGTTTTGTGCATCATCCCTGGAAACACGATCATTATGGCAAAGACTTCTGATTATATCTGCAAACCTCTCAAAATCTTTTCCACATTTAACAGCACTTCGCAGCGCCATCTCAAGCTTTATCCCACAATCTTTTTCTGTATCCATTTTAACTCCTCCTTTTTGATGTCATCGTATTTTATTACGCGGGTAATTAATAAAAGATTAATAAAAGATTAATAAAATTAACAATATTATAAAATATCGAAGCAGTATATTATATTTATTCAATGGATAACGATTTGCAGAATATTATTGGATGCACAATATACGGAATTATATCATTCCTTACGTTCATCTATTTGACGTTTTTTGATGGTGTGATCTATACGTGGTGGAATTGGGTTATAATTCTGCCGCTCAATAAATTTTTGGGATTAATTTGGCCGATTTACTGGATTATTCGTTTTTTAAAATATCTTCTATTCTAATTCCGGCTGCATTTTTTGGAAGAAGATTATCAAAAAATGAGCTTCATGATATTTGGTGAGCCCCCTAAGCGCTGTCGTCAAATTAATTGAGCCCAGAGGATAAAGCAACGAATGTGAACGGGGACGAGGAAAGAGGCAGAATTCTTTGCATAGCGAGTGGTGATACCGCGCCATAGTTTAAGGTGAAGAAAAGC
>Ga0172373_10002350_pt1 | contig 29192 bp, 14 predicted proteins | sample Lak10m_2_FD_114546 | JGI IMG/M metagenome (GOLD analysis project Ga0172373, IMG submission 114546) | Freshwater microbial communities from Kabuno Bay, South-Kivu, Congo - kab_092012_10m | ecosystem: Environmental > Aquatic > Freshwater > Lake | place: Democratic Republic of the Congo...
TTGACTCACATCCAAATCCATTTTTAACAGCTTCGCTTTTATGTGCCTTGCTTCGTTTTCCAACTCACCAATATGAGCTTGAATAACCTGCCGTTCAGAGGATAAAAATTTAGAGTCAATTAACGAATCCAAAAACCGGTCTTTTTTAGATTTTAAAAGACTCAACTCCGTTTCCAACAAATGCTTGTCTTCCTGAAAAACCTGCTGCTCTTTAGTCAGGATTTCGTTGTATTTACATATTTGGTTTTCTAAGAAGGCAAACCCCTTGGAGTTAGCAAGCTCTAAGAGATGTGTAATCACCCCTGACCTCGATTCGACGATTGGATCAGGGGTTTTTTAGAGTACGCTTTGATCGATTGACTCAGCGCGAGAAGGTGTATCTTCGAGCTCTTTCAGAATTGGATGGAGACGTTCATCGTTCGGGAGATATTGCCGAACGACTCAAGGTAAATGTTCAGAGCGTGTCTCCCATACGAAACAGCCTTATTAAAAAAGGAATGATTTACAGCCCTGCTCACGGAGATACCGAATTTACGGTTCCTTTGTTTGCAGATTTTATGAAGCGGGTTATGCCTCAATTTGAAGTGTAGCTCTAGAAAGTAAGAGTCGATTTAAGCAGTATATCGTAAGTATCGTAGTGCTGAGGGCGTATTTCACCTTCGTAATCAATCTGAAAAGATATATTAATTTCTATCAGTGTGGCAAACGAGGTATCGTATCTGATCATCAAAGATGCCTTTTTTTTAAAGGTAGATAACCCAGCAAATGAGGTGGTAAATTCGGCAAATCCTGACCAATTCCATTCAGGAGTTGGTTTGTATCTGAAGTCTAGTCTTGGCGTTCCGAGGTAAGTTGTTGGAACTTTTTCGGTTAAATCGAGTTGCTGAGTACTTGATGCGGTTCCTTTTACGTTTAATTTTGCGGAAGGATTCCATTCAAGACTAGTTTCAGCTGTATGATTTAAAAAATGTATCGTTGACTGAGGACTTAGTTGTTGGGTTGATTTGGTTTGGGATCCTCTGTAGGCAACTCCAATTTTGTAAACATCAAAAAATGGCTGGGTATATTCGATGGATTGCCTGCTATTGATTTGGGCTATGTGATCATAAAAATTAGGGGTGGGGCTGCTTTGCAAGGTATCTGAATCCATCAGTTCTTGTTCATAACTTGTTCTTAAATTGCCAGATTCAAAAAGTGAACTATCAGTTTGCATGAGAAAAATTCGATCCATACCTTTTTGAGAAACCAATGCCATGGGTAATTTATTTTTGTCGAGTAGGGTTTTTGAACTTGTTTTGTAATCTACCCCTACATTTCCAAAACTTCCTAAGTCGCTAGATAGCGAGTATTGATGGGTAAGTCTATCCTCATATCGAAGATTGTTAAGTGGTTTTATTTCAGAAAATTGAGGTTTGAACTTGTAGCCTATTTGTTGGCCATTTATGGGTCTAAGGCTAAATTGAAAATTTCCCTGGTGTTTCATGACTCGGTAATTGTCTAGGCCGAGTTGTTCAGTGATTGTTTCAAGGGTATAGTTTCCGTTGAGTCTCAACGCTTTAAAGGGACGATACATATAATTTAAAACCGAAAGTGCTGATTTCCCTTCTTGGGAATCTTGAATAAGTTTTAAAGTGCCGTCAATTTGAGCTTCTTGAGAAAATGTTATCAGTGACGTTAGCCCATAGACCTCTCGTCTTTTTTGTCCGCCTACATCACGGGTTTGCCATTGAATATCGGCATTCGCTGCTAGTTGTAGGGCGTCTATCCCCACAATCCGAGCCTGCATTTGTGCGGTTTGACTAGTATAGTTTGAGGTAATTGAGAAGGAGTCTTTTTGCTTTTCAATTTGGTATCCAGGTTTGAGTTCTAGAATAGGAATCGGCTGAAGTGTTAAAGATACGGAATGACGTGAGGTATCTTGGTTCATCATGTTTGGGGTGTTGGCTAAATTGGTTTCGTTTCGTAAATAAACGCTATACCCTATATTTTTCCAAAAAAGTGCAGTGTCGAATACTTTTGAAGAGATTGGTTTTGAGTTTAATAGATAGCTGTCAGAACCGTAATGGGAGGAACTATTTAATTCAGAGGATGGAACTAGATCAAGTTGACCTCCATATGACCAAAAGTTGGGTTGTAAGTAGGCATTTCCAATAGATTTAAATTCGGATTGAAGATGTTTGGCAAAAGTAGAGGCTGACCAGTGAGGTTCTTTTAGTGAAAATATCTGGTTGAAAGCCATTCCAGATTGATGGGATGGATAGGTGGAATCGTTAGAGTTTATGTTAGAAACTGCCACTTCAGTATGGCCTTGTAATGTTGACCATAGGAAATAATTTGAATGAAATCCGGTAACTATATGTGTTTTTGGAACGATGGCATTGGACGTTGAGGCTTGATTGCCTTTGTCGCTTAAATTTTGATAGGCCATACCCATTTGAGTGGCTTTAAACCAAGTATTTTGGCTAGGAGTAACGTTTTGGGTGGGTTGCCAAGCCGCGTACATTCCTGTAAAGGTTTTTTTGAACGTAGTATCTGAAAATTCGTAGCTAACGGTAAGGATATCGCTTTCAGGAATAAATATTTTTTTAAAGGTAATTTGACCCAGTTCATAGTCGATGCTGTAGTCAAGATCTCGAACTAAGGTTTGTCCTAAATAAACTACTTTTTCAGAATATAGTACTAATGGTTTTTGACTTAAAGCGTAAGGTCCTTGGCTGTTTTTTCCGAATATTTTATCGAAGGCTGCCTGTCCTTTTGATTCTGAGATCATGGCCGATAGGTAGTAAGGTCCTTGGTGGTATATCGCTTTGATGCCGTCTAATTTTTTATTGTATGACATGAGTTCAAGTTGGTTTAACTCAGATCCGTATTCCCCAAAATAAACTTCCCATTGCTTATGTTTAAACGAAGCTGAGTTTTTGTTGGTATCGTCTAAAACCGTTGAAGAATCTTGAATGGTAGACTCAAGGGTGACATCGTTTAATTGCCCTTTAATGCTTAACCGAAGCAATTCATCACGTTGAGTTCCTTCTGTAAAACCACTTTTATCTCCACGTTTGTATTTTGTACGAACACTAAAGGTTTTAATGCCTTTAATGCTGATGTTGGCTGTAGTTATAGGAGGCAGCCAAGAGATAGGGTTAAACACATTCTGATTACTGAAATCGATGGGTTTATACGGGGTATCAAATCCTTGTACGGTTTTTTGAATAGGGTACATGGTTTTTTGCGAGAGTTTTTTATTTTCTTTTAGAGGGGATTCGAATATTTTGTAGTACATAATTTTTTTGTGGCTGGCACGAACCGCTAAGTAGGTATCGTTAAGAGGCGTGTTTAAAGGCGTTGCCCAAATCGTGGAGGTAATGGGGGATAAGTCCAACTGGTTGGAGTGGGACTCGATAACAATTGGTCCACTGAGTGGTTCGGGTGTTTCGATGATTAAGGCAGCGTTGGGAGAAGGCAAAACCCACATATTAAATGTGCTTAGTTGGTAATAGACATTTGGATTTTGTTTAATCAGGGGTTCGGTTAGCCGTGGCGGCGAAGGCGGCTTTGATTTTTTTTTTGAGACCTTCTTCAAGGTCTTTATTGAGCTGTTCAAGTTTAATTTGGTTTGAATTTAATTGATCCATGGCTTTTCGGGAGTTGGAGGCTTTTGTTGAAAGAATTTCAATTTCACGGTTCAAATCTTCTATTTTAAGTTCTAAGTGTAAAGATCGTATGGCTTCTTCTAGCTGCTGTGTGGAAAGTGTTGTTGAATCGAGTGAGCTTTTGGGCCACAGATAATTAAAATCCTGGCGATTTTGTTTTAAGTCGAGGCAATAGGCTTGCCAGGAACTTAATGTGAAGTCAAGATGAGCCGGATACTGTGCGTATGTTTTGCGAAGTGTTTTTTCAGTTTCAAGCTGTGTTAAAAAATGTTGAATGTCGATAAGCTCTTGTGTGCTTGTTAATTGAGAGTCGACGGTATCTTTTTGGGCTTTAATAAGTTGAGCTTGTCGGTATACTTTAGAATACTCTTTTCTTGCAGTTCGTAATAAAGCTCGTTTGTTTTCAATATCCATATCGACAGAAAATGTGGTTTGAATATGTTTCCAATAGTTTTTATATAGATCTATATAAGCTTTTTTAGCTCATTTTGAGTGTGTAACAGTGATTTTTTAGAATAGGGTTTATCGAAGGTGCTGGCGTATAGTTTTTTTAGAGCAGGGTTCATATAGGTACTTAAAAATAAACGGTGTTGGTTCATTTTGTATTCTGAAGTTTGTATTTCAGCGACCCATTTTTTAACATAATTTTGACTGGCTTTGACATCGTTTAAGTCGTGTTCGTAACGTATTACTTGTAAACGCAACGGTTCATTAGCTAATTCTTGTTCGTTTAGTTTTTTTTCTAGGCGTTCATTAGTACTAAGGGTTGAGGCATATTTTGAAGCTAGAAGTTGGTAATGATAAATGAGTTTATTTAAAATTGTGGTTTGTTTGTTTGAATAAACAGCCGAAGTAGGAGTTGCCTCTTTTCGTTCAAGCAGCAATAAATCAATTTGACCGGTGTAATAACGGTACATGTCATCAGAAATACCGTAGCAGCATGAACTAAAAAAGAGCAGTAGACCGAATACATATTTAAGCATAAAAATTAGTTAGAAAGTAAAGATTCCTTACTTAAGCTGATAGATGAGAACAGCGTGGTATCCGATATCGGTGATGTAGAGGTGTTTATTGGCAATTAAAACGTCTAGCGGTTTTTTTAAGGGTTCTGTTAAAGTCAGTAAGGTTTCATTTTTTGTATTTAAAACGATAATATTGCCTGAGCTTGGGTTGGCCACAAAAAATCGTTGTTGAGAATCGATATCCAAAGCCGTAGCTGCATTAAAGGTGCGAAGTACTTTTAAAAATCGCCCGGATGGAGAATATTGCTTTAATCCTACTTCATCTAGAACCCATATGTCGCCATTGGGCAATACGGCTACATCTATTGGGTATTTTAGTTGGCCTTCGGAAGAGGGGATGGTTAATATTTTTTTACCCGTTTCGTCAAGCTGTACGATGCGGTGATTGTTGGTATCTGCGATAAATAAATTGCCTTGACTGTCTACAGATACGGCTTGAGGTTGATTAAATGAAAGGCCGCTGTTCCCAAATTTGCCTAAGGTTTTTTGAAATTTTCCTAAAGTATCAAATACGTTTAAGGTACTTTCTCCCATATCGGTAACGTATACACTTCCTCTGGGGTTAATGGCGATTCCAACAGGCGTGTCCATAACACTTGCTTCGCCATCTTCGTTTAAAATGGTTTTAAAGCTAAATTCAAACACCCCATTACTACGGATCCTTTGGATACGCTTGTTTAAACTGTCTACAACCCATAATGAATCCCCGGTTATGCCCAGTCTAGACGGTGTGTTGAATTGGCCGTCTAAAAATCCAAAATCACCTAATTTAGCTTTAAATGTAGCCACAATTCCATTTCCGGTTACCGTTTGACCAATATTCTTTTTCAGGCATCCTTCGCAGGCTAACAAGGGCAATCCCCACACACACATTAAAGCGACTATTATTTTTTTCATAAACACTCCTAATTTAATTTGGCGGCTTTTGACCGTGCTTCAACATGGGTTCCATGTTCATCGATGGCTATTACTTTGTATACATACACTCCGTTTAAAACGGTATCTCCAACTCCGTTTTTTCCGTCCCACAGTACATCATGGTACTCATGGGTAGAGGTAGTGCCTTCCGTTGGGCAGTTGTCTAAAACACGAACTAGTTTACCGGCTATATCAAATATACGAATGCTAACCGATTGAGCCTCTTTGCTTAGTTTGTAGCGAATACGTGTTTGGGTGCTAAAAGGGTTAGGATAGTTGATTAAAGCTTCGATGGCTAATGGGGGATCAATTTTAAATAGCTCAGACGTTGTAGAAGGGATCCAACTATCGTTTCCATTAAAATTAGCTTTTACTTGCCAACGGTAAACGGTATTTAAGGGCGTTTTGCCTAAGCTGTTGTATACATCGGGGGTAAAGGTAATGGTATTTTGTTTTTGTGCAAAAGTACCAGCTGGAATGGTTATGGTTTGAGCTTTTACCCAAGCGGGGGTGCTGTTGATGTTAAAGGTAGGCAACTGTTGAATGTTGCTGGTAGCCTGAGTTTGCCATAGTTCAATTTTAAAGGTGGTTTGAGGTGTCATATTTTCTGTGGGGATAGTCCACGTAAAGGTAGGGTGTGTGGTGTGCAGCACCCTAACGTCTACACCGTCAGATTTGGGTGAAACCAAAGACAGTTCAGGGTTTTGTTTGGGCTTAAGGGTGTAAATATTAAACTGGGCGCCACTGTTGTTAAAAGGACTAGAAGAGTACAGCTTTTTGTAAAAAATTCGCGATAGACCGTCACGACTGTCTTCCCAAGCTACGTGACAAATAGACGAATCTGCAGGATCGTTTTGGTAGGACAGGTTTTGGGCCGCTCCAGATTTTCCGAGCAATGAAATTGTTTTAACAAGTGTGTATCCAGCTAAAGAACTTGAGGTTGAAAAGGTATGTCGAAGCGAGCTATTGCTTTTATGAAGGTAGCCCAGGGTGCCTGAACGCCGATCTGACAAAACGGTAGAGGCATAGCTATAAATATTGTTTGCAAGGGTAGCCGAGGTGTTGAGAGAGTTAAAAATGGGCGTGATATATACGTCAGTAGTCCAAAATTCGTTAAACACCGATTTAGCTACAACTGCGTCAAGGCTGTGGTCTGTTTTATAGGTGGTTACCCTACAAGTGTCTGAATTGGGAATGGTTTCTCCAACCACTTGACCCGTTGCTGCGTTGATGGCGTGTCTAAAGTATCCACTGGGGTAATAAGAAAATGTAACCTTTTGCCAGTTTGAGCAGTTTGCACAGCCATCTCTAGGTGAAAAGAGTTCGTAAAAATTAGAAGACTGATTTTTTAGAGTATCGTTTAGGTACGTGGTTACAGGAACTTTTGTAACAGGATTTAATAAATAGGTTTTAAACCAATCTGTGTCGTAGTGTTCAATTGCATAAGTGACCAGTTGCGGGATATCTATGGCATAAAATGTTATTCTGTCATAGGTATCTCTCCAGCCCCAGTAATCTACTGCTGGAGCACTACAAATTGCAGTATAGGAACTGCGATCACCTTTTCCCCAGGTAATGTATGCGGTGGATCCATTCATCACGATGCCGGGGGTATGGGCTGCAGCACCTGAATTTCCAGCCACAAGAATTTCATTTTCCAATTTAAAATCGTGTATCAACGTGGTTCGGTTGCCGGCGTTGTCTTCCAGTTCTGCTTCTAAAAAATAAACCCCTTCTGGGGCTTGCTGAATGGCTTCGGTGCCATTGCCTACGTGTACCCAGCCGTCCCAACGAAATTCGGTGGTATTGTTATTGGCATTAACGGGTGCTTCGGCTTGGCTTGTTTTGGTGCTGTCAAAGTCCATTAATAATTGATTATTTTCATTAAAAATACGGGCTCGTTGAATCACAGGGTTAGGGTCTAAGGCGTCGTAAGCTCGGTTGGTTGTAAGGACTATATATGAAGAGCCTAGGACGTTGTTATTGGGCTTATTTAAAGCTTGTTGAATGCTGGTTGCCCCGCTAATTTTGTTTAAGACAGGGGGGGTGCTGTCTAAATAAATAAAATTCGAAGTAAGCTGATAGTTTTGGTTCAGGGCGTTGTCGTAGACTGCAATGGAGAGATGATACTTTCCATCGGCCAAGCTTAAGGTGTTGGCGGGTAGGATAATGGGCGTTGTCGTGGCTGTTCCTGAATATACAGGTCCTCCAAGTTCAGGTTTGAGGGTATACTCTATACGTTGAATGCCCGATAATGAATCGGATGTAGTGATGGGAATAGTGAGTGCTAATTTTTGGGGATTGAGGTGGAGAATGGAGGTGTTGATGCTTAGCGATGGGGATCCTGTATCGGAGGTAAAACTTAGCGTTTGTATCGAAGAAAAATTGCCGGCTTTGTCGCTTAACCGGAACTGAAGTGTATTGCTACCGTTGGCCACCATGTTAGGGGTGTAGTTGTCTATTACGAATTGTCCGTTATTGGGTATGAATGACGTCCATGTTCCGTTGTTTAGTTTGTATTCGTATCCGTTGCTATTGAGTCCAGATCCAGAATCAGAACCCGTTAACCCGCTTACACTGCTGCCAACAGAGGTATTAATTGCAGTGGCACCCGAAGCGTAGTTTAAATAGACGGTTGGTAAGGTAGGGGCTGTACGGTCTATCACTACATTCATGGGGCCAGACACACTTGAAATATTGCCCACTTTGTCGAGGGCTCTTACAGATATGAAGTGGTTTCCTTCTGAATAATTTGAAAGTGAAACGGTTGATCCTGAAATAAAGGGTGTCCAATTGCCTGAGTCAATGCGATATTCAAGCCGATCTAGCCCACTTTGCGTATCGGAAGCAGCGGCAAACAAAACAACGCTTGTTTGTGAGGCATTTACATATCCACTACTTAGGCTATAACTGCTTAATGAGGGGGGTACCGTATCGTAATTTAAATAGGTCGAGTGCCATGTCGATAGATTTCCTGCTTTATCGATGGCCTTTACATAACAAATGTATTGGGCAGAGGGTAGCCCATTAAGTAGTGTTGATACAGCAATCGTGGGATTGGGTTGTTCGATTTGTCTTAATAAGCCGCTAGCACTTGTGTTGTTAATATTGTATACCTGAAACATAAATCCATATAAATTGGTTTCAGTATAAGTAATGGATAATTGTGCTTGGGTTGAGTTGTTTTGCCATGCACCATTACTAGAGTTTTGAATGGATGAGAGTACAGGGGCCGTGGTGTCGTTTGTAAAGGTTAGTTGTTGTACAGGTGAATTGTTCCCTGCCTTGTCGGTTGAGTTTACAAACACTGTATAGGAACCGTCTTGGGTGCAATCTGAGGCCGAATAGGTTATGGACTTAGCCGCTTGTGTGCTTTGTTTAACGAGGGTTCCGTCTGATTTTTTAAGCGCAAAGGTATAGCTTTGGATGCCACTTGAATTATCGGCTCCTGAGGTTGAAATTGTAATGGGCGTGTTGATGATATTTATTTCATTCGGCAGATTGGTTGTTGGTGCTGTGATGGTTGGGCTTACCCGATCCAGGGTGATGGTTTGAGTCACTTCACCAGAAAGGTTTCCGGCTTGGTCTTTTAATTTTACACGAAGGCTGTGGGGGCCGTCTGTTGAGGGGAGGGTCCAGGTGAACGTAGGTGAATAAGCTAAAGTCTGCCAGGTTCCAGAATCGGTTTGAATGAGTAGGTTTGCTGGGTAGGGTTCTGAATGCTGTACCGTGACTTGGGTAGATAATTGGTTGGTGAACGTACTGGGATTAAGTGTAAAGCTTGGTGCTGAAATAGATTTGTCGATAATAACGGGTTTGCTGATTTCGCTACTGTTTCCGGCTAGATCGGTTATTTTAACAAAGACTTGGGTTGTTGTTTCGGGATAACCTGTGGTACTAAGCGAAGAGTGAGCTTGATAGGTTCCATTGGCCCCTAGTTTGTAGGTTATTTGGGTGCTTGAGGCGTCGGATATGGGCAGTAAACTAACGCTTACGTTTTGTGAGGCGTAAGCAGGTGTTGTGAAATTGAACTGAGGTGGGGTGCTATCAAAGGTGGCAGGTAAACTTAAAGTGGTGGTGTTTTGAGCTTCATCTATTAGTGTCAACGTAAACGGATGGTTTCCATCTGTAAGGTTCCAGCCTTGGGTAGAAACAGTAAATTGAGCTTGGGTTTGACCCGTAACTGAGCTTAGTGTTTGGGAAAATCCCTTCTCGGAATGAGTTAATTTAATACTGATATTTTGGGTGCTGATGGTATCGCTAAAGGGCGCCGTAACGGCAAATTGCGTTGAAGCCTCTGCTAATGTACTGATGGGCGTAAGGGTGTAGTTTATATTAGAAAACTGAGGCGAATCATGATCTACTGTAAATGGGATTTTGAGCTCAGATTCAAAAATGTCCTTCATGTTTTTTACTTTAACTAACAGATAGTACTGTCCAGATTGTACATAGACTTGGTTGGGGTCGTTATTTAGTTTTCCGTTCCAAATACCTAGGGCACTAGAGGTAAATTCGGTACTTGGAGTATCTTGGCATAAGGTAGCCATAAGCGTGTCTGAGCCTGTTGTATTTTTTTTGTAAATAGATTCGCTTACTTTTGCAATATAAATAGGAGCAGACATCGCACGAAGCCCGTTGGGTTTATCGGCTATATCAGGATTGTCAATGCGTTGGGCTAGCGAATACGTAAACGATCGGGCTCCACTGGCCTTAAATGAATACGGAAGTGGAACCGAAATTGGATTTTTAATATCCAGATGTTGTTCGGTGATTTCAAAAAGCCCTTCTGCGAGTTCGCCTGTGTTTTGATACAGGTCTACCGCGTAAGCTTTCATAACATACCATCCCTTGGGTAAATAATTATCTTGCTCATCTTTTCCATTCCAGGTATCTAATGTGACCGGACCTTTGGCTCCTGATCGATCCAATAAGGTCTTTTTTAAGGCACCATTTTTATCATAAATTTTAACCAATAGCTTTTGATAATCTTCTGTTACATTCAGGGTAACGATAATCGTGGCTTCGCCTGTGTTTCGGATAGCCGAAAAGGTAGATGCATTGGCTCCGAAGGCATTAATGACAGGCGGGGTGTTGTCCACATAATCCAGTAAAATGTCTTTGTTTACTATGTTATTGGCTTTGTCGGTAATATTTTGAACTAAAAGATGCGGCATTTCTTCGATAGCTTTTATGGAAAAATGGGCTAGTACTTGAGTTTTATCGTCGCTCCAGTTTAACGAGCTGGGCTGTACTGTGGATCCGTCTTTAAATTTTAAACTGATAGCCAAGGGTGAAGTTTGAATGGCTTCAGAAAACTGAAGTGTTGCATTGAATTCGGAAGTTGTGCCCCTATTGGTGGTAGAGGTTTGAGACACGGATACAATATCTGGGGCAAGGGTGTCGTAATAAAGTGGTTTTGTAGCCCATTCAGATGTATTGCCTGCTTTATCTTCTACTTGAAAAGAACAAAGATATGTACCTGAACCTAGCGTATTTACAAGGGTTGAAAAATTAAAAATAGAAGTGGTTTGTGACCCCGAGTTTAAGGGCGCATTTGGATTTAAGCTATCACTTACTTTGTATCGAATTGTACTTAGATTTATTTCGTTGGTGTTAAGCGAAAAGTGAGCTTGAGTGCTGGCGTTTTGCCAGGTTCCATTTGTTGAATCTGTAAGAGATGAAAGAATGGGATTTATTGAATCGTTTGTAAAACTTTGGATCTGTGGGGTTAGGGTTCTGTTTCCAATTTTATCAACGGCGTAGGCTTTTATGTAGTATAGCCCTTCTTGCGTCAGTTCGGTGTTTGAAAACGTGCTGGTTCCAGTAGGGCTATTTTTTGTAAGTATCGTAGCGTTTGAGGGGAAGTCTTTACTTACTTCAAATTCAAAATGATCCACCCCGCTTCCATTGGGGTTGTCTACTGCTGAGGCATTAATTTGAATGGGAGTATTGCTTAAGTTAATAAAGGGCTGAGAAACAGTGAGCGAGCTTACAGAGGGTGGGGTTCGGTCGGCTAAAATAGAGTAGTTAGACAGAGTAGATGTATTACCTGCGGGATCGATGGTTTTAAATGTAAGGGTGTGGATGCCTTCACTTACATTTAGAACAAAGGGCCTAGTGCTTTGGGTTTGAACAAAGCTTTGGGTATCGCCTTGATCCAGTGTCCACTGGACGGTAGACCCTGGTTCGGCTTGAATAGTATCGATATACGGATTTTGTGAGCTTAGTGCTGCATGGCCTAGCAAGACAGGTGCTGCTGGAGGGGTGCTGTCTACAAGAAAGGCTGGCATGACAAAGTGATCCAGTTTGTTATGAGCTGTATCATATACATTTTTTAAGTCAAAGGTACTTTGGCCGTCATCACCGTTTTCAAACGTAACAGTACCTTTTAAAGAGGTGTTTTTATACTCGGTAAGGGTTGTTTTGGGAATGCGGTGGGTTGAGGTTTTAAAGGTGACCAGAGGGGTTTTTTCTTCTAATACAGGTTCGGAAAACCTCACTTCGAAGGGATAGGTGCCCGCTTTGCTGGGCTTAGAGGAATCGAAGGTAAACCCAGTGACCTGAAGGCCTGTGATGTCGATCGTGGTGGTAAATTCAGGCGATTCGGAGCTATTACCTGCACGGTCAGTGGATTTGATTTTTAAGGTGTGAGTTCCTTCAGGTAGAAGGATGCGGATAGGTTCTTGCGGATTGTGTTGAGTGAACTGGCTTAGCAGGGTGTTATTCGATAAAATGTCGATAGCCGTATCTATTTCAGCCTCAATGGAGGGTGTAAACAGGGGTGTATTGGATAATGCGGTAGCATTAACAAATCTGGGTGTTGAGGGTGAAACGGTGTCCACAGTAACCCATTGAGGCAGCTGTATAGTGGTTTGATTTTGGGCGATATCGGTTAGGCCTGAAATAACTAATGAGTAGGATCCATTTGCCTGAGAAGACGAAATCTCAAAGGTTCCCTGAAGGCGATTAGCTGAACTTACTGTGAAGGTAAGGGGGATACGCGTCCGTCCGTTGACCCATTCTAAAATGGGAAGATGTGCAGGATCCAAAGCCTCAGAAAAAACAAGATTAAAGGTGTAGGATCCTTGTTTTAAATACGACAATGGGGAACCGTTTAACAGCACAGAAGCATCCATCAAGGTAGGGGCTGTGTGGTCATATATAATAGTAACACTTTGAGTCGGGCCTCTATTTCCAGCTTTGTCGACAGTTACAAAATAAAAAGTATTGGGGCCCTCATTTTGGCAGTTTAAGTTGTTTATAATCGCAAGGCCAGGGTAATTTCCTGTGTCATCAAAAGAGGACAACGGAGAAGATATCTTTGAACCGGATACGGACTCGGTTTTTAGGGGAGTTTTACCTGCGGTAAACACCTCAATGCTGTCAGCCCCTTGGGTTTCTAAAAATACAGAGGCTTGAGGCTGGTTGACCGTGTAATGAGACGTTTCAAGGGGTCTTAATTGTGTATCAGAAAATGACGTAATGCCTTTAGTTTCAGATACATAGGCGATAGAGGCTGCTTTTGGAGGCGTTAAGTCGTTAAGATAATTTGCAGTGACGGTTTCAATCACAATGCGTCCTTCAGATTCTCCACTCAATTGAATTTGAAATGGCCCTTCTAACAATCCTGTTCCATCAAATGAACCCGAATAACGATCTTTTACGGCTTTAAGATAGTCTTCTTTAATCGTTTTTCCATTTTGAGTGATGAGACGTTTTAAAGTGTTTAGCGGTTTGTATTCATCGATTGAAAGCGCAGTGTTTGGAATGAGGATATCACATGAAAAACTCAATAGATCGTTTACCCCGTCTTTATTAAACGAGAGATTTTTCTGGTTGTCGGTATACAGTAGTTTTGTTTTTTCTCGTATTACATACACCGGAATGTCTTTAGAGAGTGGGTTACCCAAGGCGTCGATGAGTTGAAGGGTAAGTGTATAACTCCCATCGGGTTGAGGGATGGACTGGCTATCTTTTCCGTCCCAGTCGAATTTGATAGAGGATAGAGGTAAACTAAATAGGCTTGATTTTAATGTTTTTCCCGAATTGCTTTTTAACGTAACATTAAGGGTGCTAGGCCCGTTTGTAGTAGATGAAATGAGGGCGTTAAGTTCTTCATTAATCGAGTCACCATTGGGTGAAAATAGATAGTAAGGTTGATCACTTTTTAGCGATAAAGGCCCAGTTTGTAAAAGGGTTGTGGTAAGTGGAATTCGGCTTTGGTTGCCTGAAAGATCTGAAACAACCAACTCATAATTTAATATCGATTCAGAGAGGTTATTAAAAGGGTATTGAATAGTGTGGTGCCCCTTTTCTTCGTTTTGACTGGGAGTTTTGTAGAGGTGGTTGTTTACAGTGTATTCAAGCCAAAACAACACAGGTTCTGAGCTTTTAAATTGCATAGGGATGGCTTGTTTTGAATGTTTATCCAAAAACAGGGGTGGTTTTTGAATCCATGTTACATAAGGTGATGTTTGATCGACTTCAATAATTTTTTTAATTGGAAATTTAACAGGAATTCCCAATGAATCTGTAAAGTTAATTATTAAAATGTACTCGCCGTCTCGTACTCGTTTTCCTTGGTTGTCTTTGCCATCCCAACTCAAAACGCCTCCGCTTTCTTGGCTAACCGCTTTGTTTACAGCTAACTGGGCTAGTATGTCGCCTTGATTGTTTTGAATATTGGCCGAAACAGAGCCCGTTGATGGAACATCGAAGGTAATGGTGAAGGGTTTAGTGGGAGATAATTTTTCTTGTGAAAAAGCCACATTGGTTATGGCTGGAACGGCTTGTTGAATGGCGACTTGGGCTGCTTGATTTATGGTGGTTGTATTACCTGCCAGGTCGGTTAAAACTATGTTTATAGTATAGGTTCCGTCTGATACGTCTCTTAGGTCTGAATATCCGTCCCAAGACAGTGAGGTATCAGTAAAAGGTTTTGTGATAGACACTGTTTTGATTGTTTTTTGATTTTTCATCCATACCAATTTGGCTGTTACCGGTTCTGAACTTTGAATAGTGATCTGTGTGATGTCTTTTTCGCCGTCTCCATTGGGTGAAAATACCGGTAGATCGAACTCGGCTTTGCTTAAAACCGGAGGGGTTTTATCCACAGTAACCTGTACCGATTGGGTACTTGTATTACCGGCTTTATCACTGACAGCCAGATCAAACATATAGCGTCCATCGGATAAGGGCTTGTGATCGATTAAGCCATTAAAGGTAACCACGGCTTCGTTTCCTCGAACAGACTGGCTTGAGATAGGTTTTCCCAAATAAAACAAAGTGGCTTGTCCAAATTGTTGGGTTTTATCCGAAACGGTGGCTTTTATTTGAAAAGGGCTTTGTTTAAAATTAATTGGATTGTGCATGAGAGTGACCGTATTAAAGGTGGGTGGGGTGCTGTCTAGTATGGCGTGAACATTGAAGGTGCTGTCTAGGCCTGTCTCTGAAATGGCTCTAATTTGTAAGGTGTAGTCGCCATCTGGCAAGTTGGCTAAAGAGGGATCTAATAGTATGGTTTGCTCGCCCAGGGGTACCTCTTTTTTTCTTAAAATGGAGGTGTGTTTATTATTCTGATCAACTAAGTCAAGATGTAGTTGTTGAAGGGTGGTAAACCCGGTATGGGTAACGCTAAAAGGGTAAAGTAAGGTGGTTTTTTGAAATGAAATAGGTCCAAACGAATGGGCTTGTATAAGGGGGGCTGTGGCGGCAATAGTCAGGTTTGTAGACGTCACCTTGAGGTTTCCTGCCTCATCGCTTACGGCCATTAAAAGTGTGTAGGTTCCATTGCTTAAATTTAAAGGCGCAAGTGCAGTTGATAAATCTACGTTTATACGTGAATTGGACGTGGCCAAAAACGAATGGACTTGACTAGAGGTTTTAACGGACAACTCTACAGAAAGGGTAGTAGATAGGTTGTCTGTGGCTTGTAAATTTATAAAGGCAGGACGACGCACATTAAATGATTTTGGCACAGTATAAACCAGCGCTGGGGCAGTATTGTCGGCAATAACCGATACACTACATGTGCTTGTATTTCCAGCTTGATCAGTAAGGCTTAGTTCAAGAGCGGTATGTCCTTCTTGAAACCCATTTTTAGGTAACTCAAGAATCGAAGTGCCTTGACCCATATTTTGAGTACTTGTTTTAAGGGCATAGGCTACACTAAGTAAGCCGAATTCGTTGCTTTTTATAGGAATAGCCAAATTTTGAGAAAAGGTTTGAAGTCGTACAACGGCTGGTGCGATGAGTTGAGGAGGGCCCCTGTCAATGGTGATGCTTGATGTTGTTTGTGAATTTAGATGTGCTTTATCAAAAGCGTTGAATAATAAAGTATAGGTTCCATCCTGAATGGAAAGGCAATTTTTTGAATCCAGAACAAAATAATTTTGAGTACTTAGTTTGTGTGTCTCTAGTTTTTGAAGTGGATTGTTATCGCTTGAAAGGATGGTCATTGAAGCCGAAACGGGTTCATTGCTTTCTAAATTAAAAATAGCACTGCTTAACTGACTTTTTGAGTTAGGAGAAAATATAGAGAGATGGGGTTTTAAATAGATATTAGGTGGAAAAGAATCAAACACAACAGATCCCGTTACTGGTTTAGAGTTATTTCCGGCCATATCTTGCAAAAATAGAGTATAAGCGTAACTTCCATCTCTACGCAGGCCTTCTTTGTTTTTAGCATCCCATTTGATCACTGCATCTCCTGTGGGTAGCCATTCTGCAGATGTATAGAATACAGAAGGTGTAGGTGTAGAAAGATCTTTTACTTCATAAAAGGCTTGAATGTTTTCAAGCGCTTTAAATGCAAGGGTTTGGGTTGACCACAAAGGATTTGTTGGGTCTTTTGTCCACGTAACATTTACTGAACTTAAAATGGGTGGAAATTCATCTACTACAACCCTGGTTTGTTTTGCTGGATCTCCTTCACGAATTGAGGAGGCCCCATCGCTATCGATAAAGGTTCCATGAGCGTCTACTTGTCTAATGACATAACGCCCCCCGTTAGATTTAAAGATGACAGCGTTTTGAGTAGGGGCTAGACGTTGGATAAGCTGAGTCTTTGCGTTAGGTAGAATTTGAATAAGTTCTTGGTACAGAATGCTGGTGTTGGCACTTGAAGGTGTCCATGAATAAGATACATTGGAGGTGTTAGAGACTACTTTGTAGCTTAATACGCTGGTTAATGGATTTGGAAGCATTGATTGTGTTAATGAAGCTATTTTTTGTGAATGTGCTGTTCCTAAAGGACTTAGTAGTGTTTGAAGCGGTGTTGTTTTTCGATTAAACAGGTTCGAGACAACCGATCGAATAGGCATTAAATTGGCTGAAGGCGCTTTGGTATCAAATTGAATTGGTAACAAAATGGGTTCAGATTTGAGATTTAACGCTGATAGTATTTTAAAGGACCCTGTGTAGGTAGAAACCTCAAATGACTGAATCGTAGTTGCTGCAGTGGCTGAATGGGTTAATAGAAGAAATAATGAGCATAAAAAGAATATTTTTAAGCAAAAAAGTGAGCGCATGCTTCCTGCATCCCCTTATTGTTTTATGATATTTAAAAAAGCTAAAATACCATAACATAGTTCAAAATATATTTGCAATAAGAACTTTCGTTAATAAATTATTGATTTATTTAAAAAATGTTGTTATTGTTTTTTGAAACTGAGGAAATTCATAAAAAGGGGTCGGCTTGTATTTCATGAAATGCTTACTGTCTTTTTTCTTTATATTATTTTTTATGGGGTTTGTTTTTGCCAATCCACAGGGTGGAACCGATTTTGCCCTAACCAATATTGGTTTAGGTGCAAGGCCTTCAGGCCTTGGGGGTGCTTATAGTGCTTTAGCCAACGATGCAAATGCCGTGTTTTGGAATCCAGCCGGAGCATTATTTGGTAAACAAATTCAATTTAATTCGATGCAGGTTAAATTACCTTCTGAAGCCAATGTGTACTATTTAAGTTCGGTGTTTCAATCTCAAGACGACCAAAATAGGCCACAGTCTGCCTGGGGTTTTTTTTGGTTAAATGGTCAGGTGAATGAGCTTGATTGGGTTACTGAAAATGCTGGCGCAGATGCTAATAAAGATATTAAGCCTTCCGATCAATTTCAGTATACGTCGCATGTGGTGGGAATTTCTTATTCGGGCTGGTTGTCTACCAATGTGGCGTATGGCCTTTTAGCCAGTGGGTATTATCAAGGATTTACCAAGGTAGCCAATGGCCAAGGATTTGGATTTTCGCTTACCCCCGGAGTGTATTGGATGCTAACGCCGCGATTGGCAGTAGGTTCGGTTATTCGGGATGTGCTAAGTGCCCAAAAATGGGATACGGGGGCTCATGAAACGTTTATTCCTGAGTGGCGATTGGGGGCTAGTTATGCCCCTATTAACGAGTGGATCATATCGCTTGAGGCAAGACAAAAAATAAGGCCTGGGTACGCTCCTACCGCGCATGCCGGAACAGAATATAATTTTGGACTGTTTAGGTTAAGGGCCGGGTGGGATGAAGACCGGTTTACGGCAGGATGTGGAATGTACGCAGGTCCTGTGGATGTTCAATATGCGTATGTGGGCGATATTGCTGAAGGGTTGGGCGATAATCATAGAATCAGTTTGGGGGTATCGTTTTGAAATATACAGGTCGTTTTTTAATACTTTTGTTTTTGATGACAGTGGCAAAGGGCAGCGTTCTTTGGGCTCAGCCGTTTAAACAGTCTCCCGAGGCCATTGGAGCCGTTCAAAAAGCCTTAATGGGCTTAAGTCATGTAAAAACGCTTAAAACCGATGTGGTGTTGGTAAAAACAGCTCAGGGCAAAACGTCTACCTTAAATTATACGTTGTATGCCGATATGAAGGGGAATGCAGCGGCGGTATTAAAAGGAAAGCGGAAAACAGCTTTTGTACAAAATAAAAAGGGATTGTACTTTATTCGTAATGGTGAGGTGATGCGCCAAAGTAGGCAAAAAGACTTTCCGTTTGATGTGCCGTTTACTTTTTTAAACCAGCTTAAAATGGGCGATGTAACCGACAATTATAAATTTGTAGTGCATGAAAAGTTGGATAAATGGTGGGTTGTTGACATGATTCCCCTGGGGGGAGGCACGATTGAACAACGTCAGGGCAAAGAGGCTGTGACGCAATTGCGATTAACCCTTGCTTTACCCCATTATTTTTTAGTCAAAGTAGAAATATTTAAAAACAATGCGCTTAAAACCAACGACGTTATTGAACTAAGTTACGCCAAAGTTGAGAACAAAATTTTGCTTAAAAAAGGCTTGTTTAGAAACCAGTATTCTGAGTCGGAAGAGTGGATGCTGGTAGGTAGTAAAAGCGTGGCAGATGTGGGCAAAACAGCCAAAGGATTACCTGACCTTCAAATCAAACAGATACGCTATTCGAATATGACGATTAATGGGCCTTTGGACGAGGCTATCTTTGATGAGGAAAACTACTGATGATTAAACTACTCCAAAAAAAGTATCTCATGACATTCAAATTGTATAGTCGTTCTTTAGCCTCCATTTTGTTAGTCATCTTTGTAACAGAAATTCTTTGTGGGGTGGGGTTGAATGTTCCTTTTTTTCATCCTAAAGCCTTAGAGGCCGCTGTGAATACAGGCTCGGCGATTCCAGCGGTGCCACAGGCCAACGCAGCGGGTATGAACATGAATGCCTTTGGGGGTGCTAATTCGGGTGTTGTAGACATGGCCAGTGGGGCGTTTGATTACAAGAAAACCGATTTGAGTTTGCCTGGGCGGAATGGGATGGGTATTACGGTAGAGCGAACCTACAATTCTAAGGAGTTCAAAGCGTCGCCCAAGTGGTCCAAATTGGATGGGGAGGCGTATACCAGTTACAGTGGGCAGGACGTAAAATATATAAAATGGCAGGCTGCCACGCCAGCCCAATGGGGTGGTTGGATAGGCAATGGGTGGAAAACCAATATTTCGGGCCGATTGCTACACATTCGCTTTGATAGCTATCAGCGTAAAAGCGATTGGTGGGGGTCCAATTTGGTGTTTCGAGACCAAACTACTACCGATATTGTGATTATTCAAACGGGTGAAGGCAGTTATAGTTTTGAGCGAGAAGTAAAAAAGAACAAAGACGGTGTGGCGTATGAAGACAAAGCCTTTGTGTCGCGTGATAAGGGGAATATGGCCAAATTAACACAAAGCGTTGGGGGCTACGTTTTGACCTTGCAAAATGGCAAGCAGCTGGTGTTTCGAGAAAATTATTACAACAAAAGTTACCATATCGATTATTACCGAGAAACCAGCTACCGCAGTGTGCACGAAGAATGGCGGGTGGACAATGTGGTAGTGGGAGATTACGTATCGTATGTTGAAGATACAAACGGCAATCGAATTAGCATTGAGTACGAACGAGGAACGCCGTTTGTGTATCCTGAGTTAAAAGAGAGTTTGGATAGTAATCCGTTTACCCAAGCGTATGGAGGCTGTATTCAAGGGGTGAAAGACGAGTACCAACGTCGATACTACCGTATGACCGACACCATGGGGCAAGAAGCCGCTAATCACGTGCTACGTACAGTAGCCGACACAGCCAATCAGATGGGCTTTGGAACAGCAGCCGATAGCTTAAAGGGGGCGTTAAGTAAACTAGATGTGATGAATATCACGGTAGGGTCGGCCTTGGGGATGGAAGCCTTGTACAATGAGACGTCCGAAGTTGCCAGTGAGGTTACTGAAACGGTAAAGCAGGCGCAAGAGTTGTGGAATAATCCTGGAAAAGCCTTGCAAAAGATGCTTCAAGACCAGTTGAATGCGATGTTGAATAAGTTTATTCAAGAACAACTTGAAAAACTGCAACAATGGCTGATGGAGCAGTTGGCGATGATGGTGCCTGTATTGGGGCAAATTGTGGCCATTATCAAGTTTTTAAAATGGTTGGCGGACTTGTTTTTAGGGGATGTAGCCCGAGGGGAATGGCGAGCCAATCAAGACGTAACCCCGATGCGACCTGTACGGATTTACGATAATGCAGGCAATGAGGTAAAAATTAACTATATTGAACCGCAGTTATTGCCCATTAAAACGGTGCAAGATATTACGACGAATTCAGATAACGACAGTCGCATTGCAAGCCTTGAATACAAAGGCCCTAAAGGCCTTCAAAAAGTAGAGTATGTGTATGATAAAAACGGGTATTTGATTCAGGTAAAGAAACCCGGAAACGACATTGAATATTACAATTATACCTACTACCATCCGCTGCCTAAAAACGGAGCCAAGGTAGTCACCCCTGAAGGCCTCCCTATAAAAACGTTTTCGTTTGATTACGAAAAGGCGAAAGCGTTGTCGTACGATCATACAGGGGCGTTGTTAAGCTACGTACGAGGCAGTAGCGGGTGGGAGCTGGCGTTGGAGTATGATTTTGTGCACAGCAAAGTGTTGCGTGAGGATGTTACCGAGGATGAAGACGGACGTTTTTCATCGTTTGTGATAACGAAACGAAAAGTAAGTGGCAAGGCCGCCCAGGGCGAGCTGAGCAGTGTGTGGCAGTATAGCGGTTACGATAAGGTTGGGGTGTATACGGTATTAAAACGGCATCCTCAAACCGGGGATAAAGCCAATCGATCGGTGTATTTTAGTAAAATAACGCTGACGGATCCGAAGGGCAACGAGCAGGTGAGTACCTTTGTAGACGGGATGCCTGAGCAGGTACGAAATGCGATGGGACATGTAACGTTTTATAGCTTCGACAAAGACAGCCGGAGACCGCTTCGAGAAGAAATCAATACGAACGGATTTTTAAAAGTGAAGCAGTACAAAAACTATGATGAGTTTGGATTTCCGCAAGTGATAGAAGCGTATGGAACGGATACGCCTGCGAGGGTACAGCATACCGAGTATGACCGGTCGAGTGTGTTGTTAGAAAAGCATATTTTAAACAAGCCCAAGAAGAGTTGGGTAGAAAGCGAAGGGAAGCGGTTTAACGAAACCGAGTATAGGTATGACGATAAAGGGCAGTGTGTGGAACAACGCTTAAGTACCCCTGCAGGGCCTGCGATAACGCGGGTTCAGTATGATGGGTATGGGAATGTAATTGAGGTAAGCCAGCCGAATGGGGCCGTGGTAGAAAGCAGGTATGAGAACGGGATAGTGTCGGTGCAGACCCTTTTTAAGCCGCTGAATTGGGAAGAGAGACAAACGTATTATGCAAACAGTGGGCTTATCAAGGAAAAAACGGATATCAACGGCAATACGACGCGTTATGACTATGACGACAGAGGGCGAGTGATCAGCGAGGTTAAAACGGTGGGATCGAGTGTGTTTGAGAACCAATTTAGCTACACGGATACGCCTGGGGATTTACGACAAACGCTGCGAACAAGCAGCAGCCAAGGGAGGCAGAACAAAACGATAGAAGGGCGGTTTAATGCGTTTGGAAAACCGGATGAGGTGACGGTGTATCCAAAAGGTTTGGAGCCCCAAACGACGCGGTATGGGTACGACAACAGCTTGACTATCGTGTGGCAAACGGATGCCGCTGGGCGAACCAGTCGGTACAGCTATGATGGGATAGACCGGTTAACCGAGGTAACCGCTGCGGATGGGCAAAAAGTGAGTTTAAGCTATAACGACTCGGGAAACGAGAAGGCGATTACGGATGAAAATGGGCATGTTACAAAATACGGGTACAACAGCCAAGAGGAGTTGGTGTATGTAAGGTTGCCGAATTTTGCGGTGACGCGGTATGTGAGGGATGGATTGGGGAATGTGGTGGAAGCGTACGATATGCGGAACATCAAAACGGGGTATCAGTATGACCCTAATGGCCGCTTGCTTGAAACCCAGTATGCGAATGGCAGCAAAGAGCGGTTGAGTTACGATGCGGCGGGACGATTGATAAGCGTCACAACGGCGAAAGGGGATGTGGTAAGTTATGAAGGATACGACAGCAAAGACCGGGTGAAGGGTGTGAGTTACAGCGATGGAACCGTGCTTAGTTACACGTACGATGAGGGGTTTAAGGGTGTTTTGAGTAAAATTGAAGTAAGGGGAAAGCTGCCACAAACGCTTAGCTATACGTACAATGGGTTGGGACAGTTGGTGGAAGAAAAGAAGCAGTATGGAAACCGAGGGATTACGATTACGCGCGAGTATGACGACACGGGACTTCTGTTGAAAGAAAAAGATAGCCTGAGTAACCAATGGCAAGACAATGCGTATGACGGGATGGGACGGTTACAAAGCATTCGGTATCCGATCAATGGGCAGGTCAAGACAATCGTGGGGGATATAACGTACAGCAAAGGGCAGCAGTTGCAGCACTACAGTTTGCCTGAGGCGAAGCTGGTGCAGAGGTATGAGATCAACGGACAAAACGATCGGGTGATGGGGATAGAGGTTACAGGGCCTAGCTATATGACGTATGATAGATGGAATGAGGCGGATGTGGTGAGGCAGTTAAATGTATTTAAGCTAAAGCAGTATGAGAAGAGCCCTGTGGTAGAGGGTCAGGGCGTGACATATTTTAAGGAAAAATACAGGTATGATGCGGCTGGAAATCGAATCGAGCGACAGCATGAGGGCGGGGAGGCCAACTTTGGGTTTAAGTATAGGTATGATGCGAACGATCAGTTGCTGGGGTATAGCGTGAAGCACAGTGTGATGGGCGAGTATGCAGAGCAGTACCGGTATGATGTGGGAGGGAATCGGGTGAGTTTGGAGAGTGAGCCGAAGGGAGTGGGGTACAGTTACACAGCGGCTAACGAGCTGACCCACCAAAAAGTAACAGAAAAAGTTATAGCACCTAACGGAAATCCTGGAACGGTGACGTATGAATGGCAGTACGGTTACGATGCGAACAGCAACCGAACGGAGGCAAAAGCCCAACGAGACGGCGTGGTGTTAGACCGCTTTGGCTACACGTGGGATGCCCAAAACCGGTTGATAGAGCTAACCCAAAATGGGGTGCCGATACAAAAAAACAGCTATGAACTAAATGGGTATAGGGTTGAAAAACACGATGTGCAAGACAAGACTACAACGCAGTACACGGTGGACAGTGCTTTGAAAGTATTAAGTGAAACGAGAACGGCACCCCAGCAAACGCAAACCTATCGGTATCTGTATATGGGGAATCAGCGGATAGCGCGGGTAGAGACGGATGCCAAAACCCAAAAAGACCGTGTGCTGTATTATCACAATGACCCGATGGGGACACCGATTATGATGACGATACAGGATACGGCGAGTACGCAGAATTATTATGCGGTGAGTCATCAGGCGATGGATCCTTGGGGGGTTGAGCTGAGGGCTGGGTATTTTACAGGCACAAACGATGTGGTGTACACGCAAAAGACCTTGGATCAAAGTACGGGATTGTATGATTTTGGGTATCGGTTTTATGATCGTGATGCCGCCCAATTCTTAGGTCAGGATTTGGTACCTCCGCAGTATGAAACCCCATTAACCCTAAACACCTTCCAATTTTGCCTGAATAACCCGAATGTGTATGTGGATCCGGATGGGAGAAGTCCAATAGTTATTGTTGGAATCGGAGCCTTGGTTAATGTTGGTTTGGATTATTACAGTCAGTACAAGCAATCTGGGATGAGTTTTAAGAACTTTTACTTGAGTGGACAGTATAGCCCAGGTAGGGCGGTTGGTGAGATGGCGTTAGGAGGGGCTACAACGGCCATTGGTGGAGTTGCTGGAGCGGCAAAAATTGGATTGGCGGCTAAAAGTTTGGTGTTTGCTGGGACTGGTATGGCGAATACTTATTTGAATAACAAGTTGACGGGGGAGAGTAACAGTTTGGCAGTTGGAGGACTAACTGGTGTAATTGGGTTTGGATTGGGGCGTCCGTTTGAATTTGGACTAGAAAAAGCTTTATCTTCGTTTGGTATCTCTAAATACACAACAACTTCTTTAGGGGAAACCTTAAAGTATGGGATGGATGGGTATACTTTTGGGATGTCTAAGGCTTACTCAACTGGAACTATACTGGGCAATACTTCAGTTGATTTGAGTACAAATTTGTTTTCAGATTACCTCAATAATTCGCTTTTTAATTCCAAATCATTCCCGAGTTTGCGCTAATGACAAAAGAGAGAAAAAAATTGTTAGAGGGTCTTGCTATTATCCTTTTTGGTTCTATTGGGTTAGTTTTTATTTTTGTATATCAGCATCCCATTCTACTAAATCATCCGAAAGCTATTTTGGATCTTTTTTTGATAGTTATGAAGGTTATGGGGATTTTTATTCTTCTTAGTACAATTCTAGGTATAATCTGTGCTTATTTCATCTACAGAAAACATAAAAAAAATCTTTCTATTGGCTCCTCATTGTTCAGAAAGAGGCGATAACATGCCAATTTTTCGACAAAAAACAGGTGGGTTTAATTGTGCGAGTACGCAGAATTATTATGCGGTGAGTCATCAGGCGATGGATCCTTGGGGGGTTGAGCTGAGGGCTGGGTATTTTACAGGCACAAACGATGTGATGTACACGCAGAAGACCTTGGATCAAAGTACGGGATTGTATGATTTTGGGTATCGGTTTTATGATCGGGACACGGCACAGTTTTTGGGTCAGGATCTCGTCCCGCCACAGTATGAAACCCCGTTAACGCTAAACACCTTCCAATTTTGTCTGAATAACCCTAATGTGTATGTGGATCCGGATGGGAGGGAGGTTGTTATTCCTAAAAATGCAGTGGCGGGTAAAAATCATCCTGCAAGACCTATTTTGGTGGATGATACGATTGTTACACAGCTTGAAACGGCTTTGAATCAATTGGAAGCGATGGATATAAAAGTGACTTTTTCAGAGTCGTTTAGAACAAAAGAGGAACAGCAAGTGATGAGAGATAGGTATTTGGCTGGTGGACCATTTGCTGCAAAACCCGAGAAAGGTCCCCATGAAGCTGGTTTGGCATTTGATTTGAATGTATCGCAGTTAAAGCCAAGTGCGTATAAGAGTTTAGTCAATGTTATGGCCAATAATGGTTTTATGCCTGTGCCAAAAGAAAAATGGCATTTTCAAAGTAAATCAGCATTAGATATGTCTTTTAGATTTGATAAAATTGAAGAAAATAGTAAGGATTTTTCTTTTAAAGAAAAGTTTAATTTTAATTTAAATTGGTCTCCCGCTAAGTTTGAGTTTAAAGTTCCCGATTTAATTACGCCATTCTCGAATGTGAAGCTATTTTAATGTGTGTTAAAAAAATAATAGTTTATTTTGTTTTTTCGTTTTTTTTGAGTGGAGCTGTTTTTTCACAAGATGTTGGTTTCACCAAACAAGAAGAAAAGGCAATTTTAGCGAAGATTTTGAAGAATCCGACAGAGTATAGGATGGAAAAAATACGGGAATTTAAGGACTTTCCATTTTTCTACTTTGTTGAATATGGAAAACAAGAGGGGGAAGGTTTTGGGGAAATTTTGAGAATTTATTTTGAAGTTGATTCAGAAGGTATTGTAAGTGGTTTGATAAAATTTCAATCTTTGGAAATGGGAAGTATTAGTTTTTTTTCTGAAAAGGTTTCTAATAATATACCTGAAACAGTTTTATCAAGATTATCATCTAAAAAATATCAGGATAAAAAAAATCTTTTCAAAGATTGTGATAAATATTTTGTGCATATTTTTGAGATAAAAGGATCTTTAAAAAAAGATGGGGAATTAAAATTTCAATCCAATAAAGTAAGTTTAGACAACAATTTTCGAAAAATTCAATATTCCTTTAAAGGAATATTGAATGCGGATAAGGTAAAGGGAGTTCTACATGAAAAACATGTTCTTTCATATGCCGAAAAACCTTATCTATCAACACTACGTGTTGATTCACTTATTTATGATTTGTAATAAAAAAATAATCGATACAAAAAAACAGCTATGAACTAAATGGGTACAGAGTTGAAAAACACGACATCCAAGACAACGCTACAACGCAATACACGGTGGACAGTATGTTGAAGCTGTTAAGTGAAACCCGAATAAAGCCAGAGGGTGAAAATAATCCAAGGCAAACATATCGGTATCTGTATATGGGGACTCAGCGGATAGCGCGGGTAGAGACAGATTCAAAGACCCAAAAAGACCGAGTGCTGTATTATCACAATGACCCGATGGGCACACCGATTATGATGACGATACAGGATACGGCGAGTACGCAGAATTATTATGGGGTGAGTCATCAAGCGATGGATCCGTGGGGGTATGAGCTGAGGGCTGGGTATTTTACAGGCACAAACGATGTGATTTACACGCAAAAGATTTTGGATCAAAACACGGGGCTTTATGATTTTGGGTATCGGTTTTATGACCGTGATGCCGCCCAATTCTTAGTGCGAGACCTTGTTCCTCCACAGTATGAAACCCCGTTAACGCTAAACACCTTCCAATTTTGCCTGAATAATCCTAATGTGTATGTGGATCCGGATGGGCGATTGCCGGTGGATCAGTTGGTTGCTAATGCTAAAGTTATTTCTTTAACAGGGCTTCGTACTCATCCAATTACGCATAAACAAGAGGGGCATAAGGGTGTTGATGTTGTTGGAGACAGAAATATTCATGCCGCTGCAGACGGTGTAATTAATAGAACTCCTTATTTTCAATTAGGAAGTGATGGTAAAGGATGGGGGAATTTCCTCGAGATTCTGCATGAATTACCAAGTGGAGAAAAATATATTACCCGGTATGCACATTTGAAAAATCTTCCTAGCTTCAAAAAGGGAGATAAAATATCTGAGGGTGATGTGATTGCAGAAATGGGGTCTACTGGAGGTTCTACAGGAGTTCATTTGCATTTTGAAATTTTTAAATATGATTTGGAATCAAAAAAATGGGAGGCTATGAATCAAGGCGGTAAATTTGGCTTTCCTAACATAGGAAACTTTCAGAAGTTATTTGAGGCATTAAAATGAAAAAAATATATGTCATTTTTCTATGTTTTTTCTCCTTAAGCTTTTGTGGCTGTATGTTTCAAAAAGAAGATGTTTTTCTTACCAATGAGACTAAGTTTAAAGTTGATCCTCGTATTGCAAGAGAGTATGCAAAGATAGCACTGACGGAATTTGATAGTGTTCAAAATCAGTCTAAATTTAGTACGTACACTACAAACCCTTGTTTTGTGCATGTTGTAAAGGCTGATGGTAGTAAGGAAGTTGCATATGTGTTCGTTTTTTTTCCTAAAAATGGCGAAACAGAATTAGAGCCTAATAAAAAAAGGCAATATGGACTCATTGTCCTATCTTTCTACAAAGACGGATATATGTACCCAAATTTAAGAGGATACCCAGATGATAGTAGGGATGACATCATCAATGATTTTAGATCTATGGGTAACCTTGGGCCAGATTTTTGAATATGACAATGTGTCCGATGTATAGCAGCTACAACGAGCTGACAAACCAGAAAGTAACAGAAAAAGTTATAGCCCCTAACGGGAATTCTGGAACGGTGACGTATGAATGGCAGTACGGTTACGATGCGAACAGCAACCGAACGGAGGCAAAAGTGCAGCGTTCAGGAACTCTTTTAGATAAATTTGGGTACACGTGGGATGCCCAAAACCGGTTGATAGAGCTGAGCAAGAACGGGGTACCGATACAAAAAAACAGCTACGAACTAAATGGGTATAGGGTTGAAAAACACGATGTGCAAGACAAGATTATAACGCAGTACACGGTGGACAGTGCTTTGAAGCTGTTAAGTGAAACCCGAATAAAGCCAGAGGGTGAAAATAATCCAAGGCAAACATATAGGTATCTGTATATGGGGAATCAGCGGATAGCGCGGGTGGAAACAGATGACAAAACCCAAAAAGACCGGGTGCTGTATTATCACAATGACCCGATGGGCACACCGATTATGATGACGATACAGGATACATCCAGTACGCAGAATTATTATGGGGTGAGTCATCAAGCGATGGATCCGTGGGGATATGAGCTGAGGGCTGGGTATTTTACAGGCACAAACGACGTCATTTATACGCAAAAGACCTTGGATCAAAGTACGGGATTGTATGATTTTGGGTATCGGTTTTATGATCGGGAGATTGGGGCTTGGCTTGGAAAAGATTTAGAGCCTGCGAAATATGAGCGGCCATTAACGTTGAATCCATTTGTAGCGATGAGTAATAATCCTGTCAATAGAGTTGATCCTGATGGGAAGTCGGATGTTTATTTTTCAAATACAGAGCAAAAAATTATGATAAAAAATAGCTTAGGGGATATTATCGGAACTTTTCCTGCGGCTAATAATATATCTTCTCTTGCTAGGGGGCCATTTCCGGAAGGTTTTTTTAGTTTAAGTCACTATAAGGATAGGGCGGAGTTCACAAAGATGCGACGACCAGTTGGCCCCGATGAAGCCTATGGTTCGGTAGGGATATTTGTGTTTAATGTACCTGGTAGGCCTGGATTGGGGTTGCATAGCGGGAGGGCAAACAAAGGGGGTTATTTGCATCCGACAATGGGATGTATTAGAACAACGGATGAAGCTATGAATTTTTTGGATAGTCTCAACAAATTTGATCCTGTTAAAAGTATTTCGGTTAATTCAGGTGCTTTTGATGTTTCATTTAAGCTTGACTTTAATTTTATGGACACTATTTTCAAACCTCAA
>Ga0172373_10002351_pt1 | contig 29189 bp, 24 predicted proteins | sample Lak10m_2_FD_114546 | JGI IMG/M metagenome (GOLD analysis project Ga0172373, IMG submission 114546) | Freshwater microbial communities from Kabuno Bay, South-Kivu, Congo - kab_092012_10m | ecosystem: Environmental > Aquatic > Freshwater > Lake | place: Democratic Republic of the Congo...
GCAGTTTGCGGAAGGCGATCAGAATGACAGCGGCGGCGATGATCGAAACGCAGATAAAAAAAGGCAGCCGCCAGGAGGCGTGTGAGAGGAAGCTGAAAGCGGCCCCCTTGTTCCTGACGTAGGAACCTTTGGGGTCAGGCTTGACAACAGGATATTTATCACTATAATTTTTCCATGGCACGTAAGCAACGCATACATTATTCTGGTGCTTTTTATCACGTCATCCTTCGAGGTAATGCCGGTGGTCCGATCTTTTTTTCTGACAGCGACCGCTACCGTCTTTACCTGATACTGCAATACGCAGTTGAAAAGTTTCGTTGCCGGATACATGCTTTCTGCCTGATGCAAAATCACCTTCACCTTGTGATGCAGGTTGAAGACGTGCCGCTTTCACGGATCATGCAGAATATCTCCCTTCGATTCACTAAGTGGATCAACTATACGCACGTGCGCACTGGCCACCTGTTCCAGGGAAGGTACAAGGCTCTTCTTATTGACGCAGATGCATATTTGTTGGAACTGGTGCGTTATGTTCATCTTAATCCGGTGAGAGCTGGTGCCTCTGTTATTCTGACAGAATATCCCTGGAATGGACATCGCGGCTATCTGGGCGTAGAACAGATCCCGTGGCTTACAACGGATTATGTCCTCTCAATGTTTTCAGCCCAGTTTGATCGGTCTCTTGCAGCATATGAACAGTTTGTGAATGATGGTCTGGTGGAGGGGACACGCGGAGAATTCTATAGCGGCAGTTGTGAAGGTCGGATTCTAGGCGATGAACAGTTTACCGATGAGATTCTGGAAAAAGTGCAACAGCAGGTGGAGCGGCAGTACTCACTGGAAGATGTTTTAGAAGCAGTCTGTGCCCATTACCGGCTATCGCCGGAGCTGCTACAGGTAGCGGGAAAAGCGAGGCCAATGTCCGAAGCGCGAGGTGTTGCCGCAGCCATCGTGCAAGAGTCATCTCACCTGCGCTTGATCGACCTGGCTAAACAGCTTAAACGTGATAGTTCGGCACTTGCCAAGGCATCACGGCGACTTGCGGTCTCTGACAAAGTAAGCGAGATTATGATAGGTCTTGAAGTAAGAAAAGGCAAAAATCAATAAATGTTCCGATGTCAAGCCTGCCCCTATGATTTCCCCATTGCGAATGCTCATACAGGGCCTAAAATTGAGGCAACATGCCAGGCGCTTGGTAACGAACCACCCATTATCTGCACACCGCAAGAACTAACAGACGATGTTTAAGCTATGTGGAAAGATCCCATCGTCACAGAGACCCGCTCATTGAGAGAACAATATGCTCGCAACGCAGATGAAATATTTCAGGTTATTCTGCTGAGACAAGCTTCATCAGGGAAAAAGCGGTTTCGTTTCAGCATCGTGTGCCTGTTCTATCTCAAGATAGTTCCCAAGAGGAAAAACCTGTTTGAAACCTTCTATATTTAACAGCGAAGAGAGGGCCTTGATAGGGGATTGGTATTACTTTTGAATCCCGTGCCAGATCAGTGCAGCAGCACCCAGTACGGCGGCGCTCCCTTCGGGCAGACTGGAGCGCAGCAGCTTGACCTTTCCGCTGTACGACCTGAAGAGATACTCTTCCATGTAGCGCTGTGTCGGAACAAACAGCAGATTGCCGGAGGCGGCCAGGCCGCCAAACAGAAAGATCGCCTCCGGCCCGGTATGCGCGACGGCATCAGCCAACTTGATCCCCAGAATCCGGGCGGTTGCATCAAAAGCCGCCAGTGCGATCGCATCTCCTTTTTCGGCCGCCTCAGAGACCATGCGTGCTGACAGCTGCTGGTAACTGAACGCACGCAGATGACTGGCGTCATTCCGCTCCGCCAGCAGCGCAAAAGCAGTCCGGCAGAGCCCGCTTGCCGAGACGTACGTCTCCAGACACCCTTTTTTCCCGCAGGCACAGACACGACCAGCAACGTCCACCAGCGTATGTCCCAGCTCGCCGGCACAGTCCCCCGCTCCGTAGATCAGTTCACCATTGGCAACAATCCCGCTTCCCAGACCGGTTCCCAGCGTAATGACGATGAAGTCATGCATCCCGCGCGCACCGCCGAAGTGCATTTCACCAAGCGCCGCTGCATTGGCATCGTTGGTAATCGCAACCGGCAGGTCGTAGTATCTCTGGAACAGCTGCACGAGATTAACCGATGCCCCCCAGTTCAGGTTGGGCGGATTCTCCACTGTTCCACAGCGGGCGTTGGCGTTGGGCGCGCCGATACCGATACCGCGCAGTAAGACATCCGCCGACAGGGTCTTTCGTAATGCTCCGATCTTCTCATGCAGACGTGCCACCAGAGTCTCGGCCGGCTGCTGCGCCTGCGTCGGTATACCACCCTCGGCGCGCATATTTCCCTGCCGGTCTACCAGCCCGAAGGCAGCCGTCGTCCCGCCGATGTCAATACCGATAACGACCTCATTCGAATTCATACGCCCTCCCGCTTGCGATCACGATAGCGCCGGATCAGGGCATTGGTAGATCCGTCATGCTTCGGTTCAGCGCTATTCCCGGCCGCCAATTCAGGAACAATCCGCTGCGCCAGCACTTTGCCCAGCTCTACACCCCACTGGTCAAATGAATCCAGCTGCCAGATGACACCCTGGGTAAAGACGCTCTGCTCATAGAGCGCCACCAGCGCGCCCAGGATTTCGGGCGTCAGCTGATCGGCCAGGATCGTTGATGACGGTCTGTTGCCGGGAAAGGTGCGGTGCGGTACGAGCCATTCCGCAGTTCCCTCCTGACGAACCTCCGCGGCGGTTTTGCCGAAAGCCAGCGCCTCACCCTGAGCGAACAGGTTGGCGGTCAGGACGTCATGATGCACGCCGGACGGGTTCAGTGAACGGCAGAAACCGATGAAATCACAAGGAATTAGGCGGGTGCCCTGATGAATCAGCTGGTAGAAGGAGTGCTGACCGTTGGTGCCCGGCTCGCCCCAGTAAATCTGGCTGGTCTGGTAATCGACCGGTGTGCCGGCCACCGTCACCTGTTTGCCGTTGCTCTCCATGGTCAGCTGCTGCAGATAGGCCGGGAAGCGTTTCAGGTACTGGTCGTACGGGAGCACCGCCACCGTCTGGGCGTCGAAGAAATTGGCATACCAGACCGACAGCAGCCCCATGATCACCGGCATATTCTTCTCAAAAGGAGCAGTTCTGAAATGCTGATCCATGGCGTGAAAACCGGCCAGCAGGGCGCGGAAGTTGTCGGGACCGATCGCCAGCATGGTGGAAAGACCGATGGCTGAATCCAGCGAATAGCGCCCGCCGACCCAGTCCCAGAAGCCGAACATGTTGGCGATGTCGATACCGAATTGAGTAACCTCTGCCGCATTGGTGGAAACCGCCACGAAATGACGCGCTACAGCCGCTTCGCTTCCCAGACCCGCCACCAGCCAGGCCCGTGCCGAGCGGGCATTGGTCATCGTCTCCAGCGTAGTAAAGGTCTTGGACGAGACGATAAAGAGTGTTTCGGCCGGATCGCACCCCTGAACCGCCTCGGCAAAGTCCGTGCCATCGACGTTGGAGACAAAACGGAAATCGATGTCGCGCAGGGCATAATGCCGTAGCGCCTCAAACGCCATGACCGGCCCCAGGTCGGACCCGCCGATACCGATATTGATCACGGTCCGGATGCGGCTGCCGGTGAAGCCGAGCCAGCTACCACTTCTGATCTGTTCGGCAAAGATGCTCATGCGCTGCAGCACCTCGTGCACCAGCGGCACGACGTTAACGCCATCCACCATGATCTCGGCATCTGCCGGTGCGCGCAGTGCAACATGCAATACCGGGCGCCCCTCGGTCAGATTGATCCGCTCACCCACGAACATGGCTTCGATCCTGTCGCGCAGTCCGGATTCCCCGGCCAATGCGACCAACAGCGCAATGGTTTCGTCGGTCACTATCTGCTTGGAATAGTCCAGAAACAGACCGGCCGCTTCCAGAGAAAAACGCCCGGCGCGATCAGGATCAGCAGCAAACAGCTGACGAAGGTGCGTCTGCTTGATTGATTCGTAGTGCGCCGACAACTTTTTCCAGGCCGGCAGTTGCGTCAATGATGTCTGTTCCGTTATCGTGGCGGTCATGAGAGGCTCTCCTTAATTTTAGTCAGCACAACTCCTGCTGCGCGATCACATCCGGTAACCGTTTGGGTGCTTTGATGCGCAGCACTTTATTGACATTCATCCTGCCGGTCACGACCTGAATATCACTGGTCGTAACATCAAATTCATCCGCCAGAAAACGCACCATGTAATCGGTCGCCTTGCCGGCACGCGGCACAGCCTTGACGCTGATACAGAGTTGATGCCCCTTGACCTTGCCGATAGCGTCCTTCTTGGCATTGGGAGTGCCGAGAATGTTGAGCACCAGGGTATCTCCGTCCCAGCTGTAAAACGGTCTCGTCATGATTTCTCCACGTCAACGGGGCAGCTTGGCGGCAACCCGGGCGGAAAATTTTCCCTTGTTGACGGTAAAGCGCTCATGGGTTCCTTTACCGATCAACTCAACCTCATCGCGGGCTTCAATCTCCCAGACGGTCCGCTTGCCGTCAACCTGCAGACATTTCACTGTGGCACTGACCCGCATGCCGGGTGGTGTGGCGGCCTGATGGGTGACGTTGATCAACGTTCCCAGCGTGATTTCCCCTTCATCCAGATAAGGGCGCAGTGCCTCCATACAGGCCCACTCCATAAAACCGACCATGAATGCAGTGGCAAACACGTTCGGCATCTCCCGGAAAATATCGGATTCAGGATAGACGAAAGGGACCGTTTTTTCTTGTGATACCAAAAAACTGAAGGTAAGTTCCAAACCGGGTGTGAGAGTCTCTTTCATAGCGGCATGTCTCCTTTCTTGCTGATGTCAGCCAAAAAGGCCCGCTGGATAACGGGCCTTTTTGGCTGGTACATTTATACTTCCGCAGGCTTTTTAATCCGTGGAGAGCGCCGGACAGCGGGCTTTACAGGGAGTTCGGTAAAAAGCCGACTGCGATATCCGACTTCCTGCGCACGCTTGATGATCAAACTGACGGCGCATTCTGCTTCACTCATTCTGGTCGATACGACTCTGGAGGCCAGTGACGCACCGCAGCGCTCCAGCAGCAGAAGCAGCGTCAGCCATTCAGACAGCTCCTCAAAACGCTCTTTGTTAAACCAGATAACACCGTCGCTTTCGTGCTGCTGCAGGAACAGGCGACATGCATCCAGCTCAAACAGGCTCTGCATCTGGCCCAGATAGTCACCGGCAGCGTCGCGCAGTGGCGAGCGCCACCACTGGAGTAGTGTCGAGAGGAGACCGATAGCGCGGCTGCCGAAATCGTGGTCTTCCTCCCGCTGCAGAAATTTTCGCAGTGTGTAGTCCAGCCCCCGACTCGCCGGGTCAAGCGACGTTTCACGCAGCACCAGCCAGGCCAGCAGCAGTGCTTCAGCCGCCCGATCTGAAAATCCGGCCTTCAGCCGGAGCTGTAAGGAGCGGGCATCGCCTGCCGTTGTCGTGTGCGTGGTAAGTGCACTGAAACCGGCAAACTGTTTGATGGCACTGTTTTTCGTTCGGGCACTCGTTCGTTTCGCCGGACCGCCGGCAGCAAGCCGTTTGCCACGCGCCGGAACAAGCGCAGCATCTGCTGCGACTGCAACGAGAAACAGGTCCAGCGCCTGCTGCAGCTCGGCATCGACTGCGCCCGGCTCACCGGACAGCCGATCTTCAGCCAGCAACTCAAACAGTACGCGGAAGAGTGCGTTCAATTCACCATACTGCAGCTGCTTGCGCTCTTCATCAAGCGAAGCAACGCCCAGGCCGTTCAGATGGGAATAAAGCTTCAACCAGGAACCATCCTGATCGTCGCACTGCTCGCGGAAATCCAGGAAGACATGAAACTGGTATTCGCCCAGTTCGGCGTAGAGCCCCTTCTCGTGCAGTTCGGCACCGGTGCGGAGGTATTCCAGCCCTTCGGTAAGATCCCGAAACAGAACAAAACTGCCGGGTGCCGGATTAAATCCGAGCGCCGCTGCAAGTGTGGTCTGCTCCAGCTGCGACTGATCCCCATCCTGCACAGCGGCAAAGCCGACCGATTCCCTGATCCAGCCGGCGGTGGTGGCGTGACGGTTGTGGTAGAGCACCAGCGCCCGCTGCTCACCAACCCGGTTGGAATAGGCAAAGACGTTCTCGTTAACCATAGTTCCGGCTACGAAATCGTAGAGTACGAAGTTTTCGGAACCGGAAAAGAGCCAGCGCCGCTTGAAGAGCGGGAAAATCCACATCTCGTGACCGCGCACCAACCCTTCATCGATCTGTTCATCCCAGTAGGCCCGTTTGTACTCCATGCCGTATTTTTCGTGAAATCCTTCAATCTGTCCATGGCCGATCATCGGCAGCCCCGGCATCGTCGCCAGCAGCACACAGGCGCCGAAGTATTTGCCCTGCGAGCCAAACTGGGCCACGGCGGTCTTCTCGTCCGGGTTATTCATGAAGTTGACGAAGCGCTTGAGGATTTCGTGGTTCAATTCAAGCACGTTTTTGATCGTCAGCCGGTATTTGGCGTTCTCCTCCATCTTGAGCATGTTCATGAAGGCGCTGTTATAGACCCGGTGCATGCCGAGCGTCCTGACAAAATACCCTTCCATCATCCAGAAGGCCTCGGCCAGCAGCAGCGTGCCGGGTGCTTCGACCGCCACGCGATCGACAACGTCACGCCAGAATTCTACCGGGAAAACCGTATCGAATTCCTCTTTACTCATGCCGTGCTCGGCGCGTGACGGGATACCGCCACCCAGGCCGCGCAGCGGAAACCAGAGGCGCTGATAATGTTTCTTGGCCAGCGTCATGGCTGCGTCAAAGCGGATGATCGGGAAGTTGCGGGCGACATGCAGGATGGTCTGAATAACCGCCTCGCGCAGCTCGGGAATCAGGTAATTAAGCTGGGCGGTGTCGTTCCAGGGGATGCTGGTGCCGTCGTTACCATGATAGATGTAGCGGGTGCGGCCGCTGTTTTTGTCGTAGTGCTTGAACACTACGGAGGCGTCGGTTTTGTTCCAGTACCCATCTTCGATCTGCAGGCAGATGGTGGGATCGTGGGACAGGTCTTCGCCGGTAAACCGGTAGGTCGGAAAGGGGGGATAATCGGTCTGGACAAACCAGTCCGGATGCTGGATCACCCAGCGTGAAAAGAGGCCAGTATGATTGGGCACCATGTCGCTGGCCAGCCGGATGCCCCGTATTTTGGCCCGTTCGCGCAGGTTGGCCAGTGCTTCCCAACCACCCAGATCGGCCGCGATTTCGTAATCGAAGAGTGAATACGCCGAAGCGATCGCCTCGGGATTGCCGCAGATCTGCTTGATGCGCTGTGAGGCCGGTGAGCGTTCCCAGAGCCCGATCAGCCAGAGTCCGGTAAAGCCCCAGGCCGCTAGGCGGTCAAGTTCGCTGTCCGGCACCTGGTCAAGCCGCGTGATCGGATAACAGCAGGAGCGGCTGAGCTGATCAAGCCAGATGTAGACCATCTTGGACATCAGGACAACGTTGGACATCCAGCCGGCGTCGTGAGAGAAGGCTTCGTATTCGGGATAGTCAAATCCGGCAAAGACGGAAGCGCCGTCACCGTGCCCCTGCAGTGAACCTCCCGGTCCCGGTTGCCGGAACTGCAGCACAGGAGCCGGGCCCGGATCGTCCCCCCAGCCACGTGCCCGTTGTTCTTCCTGGACGATATCGCAGGCGGTCTCGACCTCACGTAGAATATCAGGAGGGAGCAGCGACGGCCACTTTTCGAGCACGAAGCGTACCTGCCCGGTCAGAGAGTCGGGCGATGCCATGATGGCGGCCATCAGTGCTGCAATCAGAGAATTCCCCTGGCGAGAAAGCAGCGGCATATTCTGCAGCGGCGCGTCCAGCAGCGGAATGATCTGGCTGTACCAGGAGGATGCCGCCAGCTGACGATCATCAAGCAGTTCACGAAAACTGGCCACGGCCGGATTGGAAGCGGCCAGGCGCAACAGGATCATTTCCCGCAGGAGCTGGTGCATACCGGCAGAGGAATCCAGACGCGCCGCAATCCACGCGGCATGTTGAGCGCGCCCCATCAGAATGTCCTCTGGCGGGAACAGATTCACAAAATGGTCGAGAGTACCACGTAGTTTCTCGCCGGACGGATCAACGCCCCCCAGCTTCAGAGCGTTTAAGAGCAGCGAACTGTCATCCGGACCGGACGCACGATCAATAATGTGGCGGAAGACATTCAGCAGAGAGGCGTATAAATTCAGATCTCCAGCATGAACGTAGGCGGCTCCTGTAGTTCGGCGTGTATTGAGCTTGAGGGCCAGTTGGCGAAAAAACTGGATACGCGGGATTCCGTGCTGTCGGAGCCGTGCAGCCAGCGCGCCCAAATCAAGGGAGCGCCAGTGAGCGGCAGAGATGTGAATATCATAGGGGAAATATGGTGCCGTACTTCTCGGAGATGTCATGGGAGATCCCTTGTTATTGTGCGGCTGGGCGCTTGGCGGCTGGCTTATTGGACGACTTGCCCCCTTTTTTGATCTTGGTTTTCTTCCCTTTTTTCAGACTTTTTTTACCCTTTTTCAACTTACCTTTTTTACCTTTGGTGATCTTGCGCGGCTCGGGATTAAATTCGTCGCGGATATTATTCAGCAGGACCGAGGCTTCCTCCATAGACGGATCAGCCTTTTTGGCAGCTTCCAAGGTCTCTTTGGCCTCGGCCAGTTTGCCGGTCTTCATGTAGAGACGGCCGAGGGCATTTAGTGACCGGGCATGGTCAGGCTTGAGTGCGATCGCCTTTTGATAGCTGGCCGCCGCAGTTTCATATTCCTTCTTGAAGTCGTAGAGCAGCCCCAGTTTATAGTGATTGAGCGGGTCATCGGGAGCCAGCTCAACCGCCTCCTTCAGCAGAACGGTAATTTCGTCGTACTGTTTACTCTTTACGTAAATTGACACCAGCGCCGTGCGCGCTTCGGCATCATCCTTGTGCTGGGCAAGAACAGTGCGATAGTGCTGAATTGCCTTGTCATTGTCACCCTTGGCGGCATACAGCGCTGCAATCTCGCGATTGGCGTCGACATCTTTAGGGCTGAATTTCAGTACGGACTGATAGGATGAAAGCGCCAGACCGGTCTCCTTGCTGCGAGCAAAGATTCGCGCAAGCTTGAGGTGGATATCAGGACTTTCGGGGCGCTGTTTGAGAAATTCCGAGTAGGCCTCCACCGCCTCCGGAATAAGATTACGGGCAGCACGAAGATCACCCAGCCGCAGATGAGCTTCCGCGTTGGCCGGATTTACCTTGACGGCGCGCTTATAGGTAACAACCGCCTCATCAATCTGCGACCGCTTTTCATAGAGAATGCCCAGTTGAAGATAGACGTCGCTGTCACTGCTGTTCAAATGAGCCGCTTCCCGATAGGCGCTGATCGCCTCGGACTCTTTCCCGGCGGCGCGATAGAGGTGCCCCAGTTTTCCATACGCTGCGGCATCATCAGGGCGAGCCGCGATGGCTGCTTTAAGGGTATCAATTTCACTGCCGCTCATGCCCGCCTTGGCTGTTTCAGCACCTACGGATTGTGCTTCAGTGGTTTTTCGGGCCTTACCCCCCAGAAGATAGTGGTAGTCAGCCTGTTTGGCGTCGCCCTTCTTCTCGTAGATACCTGCCAGCATCAGATGCACGTCACGGTTTTCAGGCGTTGTCACCTCGGCCCGTTTCAACTGTTCGAGCGCCTTGTCGGTTTCATTGCGCTGTAGATGAATGGCGGCAATCCCGAGATAAGCCTGACCGGCATTCGGGTCAGCCGAAATAGCGCGTCGATACTCTTCCAGAGCCTTATCCTGCCTGCCGGTGGTGCGATAAATTTCAGCCAGACCGCTGAATACGGCGGCATCACGAGGAAGATCGCGCGCCGCTTCGGTATAATGATACGCTGCCAGCGCATAGACCTTCTGTTCTGCCAGAATACGCCCCAGCGCCTTGTGGTAAGCGGCATCCGGAATGGCAGAGAGTCCACGTTCCAGTTCAACGGCAGCTTCGTCGTTCATACCCTTGCCGGCATATAAAAGCCCCAGATTACCGCTGGCGCGTGCAAACGATGGCTGCAGGCGCAGCGCGTGACGATATTCGCTGATAGCGCCATCGCTGTTGCCGACCCGTTCAAACTGGCGAGCATTGACAAAATGTGCCGCCGCACCATCCGGGCACTGGCCGACAATCTTCGCCTCCGTCTCGCGCATCTTCAGATCATCATGCAGCGTGTCCAGGGAAGATGCCAACTCCAGCGCATCTTTGCAGGGGTCTCCAAGATTCCAGCTGAATCCTGTCAGGAGGAGGGTCGCACTCAGTAACAACAGATATATTCGTAGAGTCGGCATAAAACGTCAGTCTCCTCGGCTTTCCGCGTATAGTGGCGGGTGAGTATACACATCATCGCCCGAAACTTCAATCAATTGCGTTTTTATCGGTAATTTACCGGCGTGCCAACACTGCCGCCATTTTGATTGCCGCCACTAAACTGCCGGCAGAAGCTGTGCCCTTACCGGCCAGGTTGTAAGCGGTGCCATGATCGACCGAGGTCCGCACGATCGGCAGCCCCAGGGTGATATTGACGGCATCATCAAAGTGCAGCATCTTGAGCGGAATCAATCCCTGATCGTGGTACATGGCCACCACGCCGTCATATTCGCCCTTTTGGGCAAAGTGAAACAGGGTGTCGGCCGCCAGCGGCCCTTCTGCGGTAATCCCTTCCCGTTGTGCCTGTCGTATCGCCGGTTCGATGATTTCAGCCTCTTGTCTGCCGAACTTGCCCGCTTCGCCGCAATGCGGATTGAGCGCCAGCACGGCCAATCTCGGCGACCTTTTCCCGGTCAGACGCCTGACCCCTTCCGACGTGATACGAATAGTCTTGAGCACCTGCTCAAACGTCACCAGACCGGGAACATCGTGCAGCGCCTCATGGATGGTGACCAGACTCACGCGCAGCAGCTCCCCGGCCAGCATCATCACAAAATCATCCGTACCGCACAGCTCGGCCAGCAGTTCAGTGTGACCGGGATAGTCATGTCCGGCCCGGTGCATGGCCTCCTTGCTGATCGGTGCGGTAGCCATGGCCGCCACCGCGCCATGAAGGCAGAGCTCAGCCGCATGACAGATGTAGCGGAAGACGGCATCTCCGGCTGCTATCGAGGGTGCACCGTAGGTCATATCTGCTTCCGTCAGATGTGAGAGTGCCAGCAACGGGATTGTTCCACAGGGAACAGCGCGCGCCTCACCTGGCTGCAGGATTTCCTGGATCGTCAGGGGAGAGCTGCAGACTGAAATCGCCCGCTCAAGCGCTAAACGATCTCCGATTACCAGAGGAACGCAGAGGTCGGCACCATCCGGTGATTGCAACGTTTGTACGATTATTTCCGGCCCGATACCGGAGGGATCACCCATGGTGATGGCGATCAGCGGCTTTGTGTGCATGCAGAGGGCTCCATTTCCGTCACCGCCAGCGTTACGTTGGCCGACTTGACTTTACCGAGCAGCAGTTTACCACCATGAGCGGCCAGGATCGCGGCCGGTTCGGCAACGCCGACCGCTCCGATAGCTGCCAGGGCATGCGCGGAGGGGGGGGAAGGGACTTTCACCAGGTTCAACTCCTCACTCTCAAAACAGACCAGCGGGACACCCAGGCTGGCGGCGTATTCAAGCAAGCCGGTTTCGTCACGCTTGGCGACAGCCGTGGCGATACAGGCGACACTCTCGATCACACGGGAAAGCTGTTCGAGCTGAATTGAAACGAATCCGGCGATTTCATCGGCGGGCGTGCCGCGATTGCAGCCGATACCGAGCACCAGATTGCGGGGACGCAGGATCAGCAGGTTTTCCGGACATGCGTCTGATGAGAGGAGACGGTTGCTGACAAAAAGAAAACCAGCTGCCAAACTTTCCTGTGCCGCAGTGAGGTTGTCATGGAAACTTATATTACAACGCCCATTCAGCCAACTGCGTGTCAGACCGGTCGAATCGACAACCGCAATTTCCTTATTATCGAGCAGCAGAGTGTTGAGGCGTTTAACCCGGCTGATATCAGCGATGCCCCAGCCCTGTTCTTTGGCCAGCATATCAAACGATGGGAGCTGGTTGGCATCCGTGGCCGTGGTGACCACCGCCTCTGCACCGGTGACAGCCGCGCAGCGACCAGCCAGCTCATTGGCGCCACCCAGGTGACCGGAAAGCAGCGAGATGGCATAACGACCGGCATCATCCATGACAACCACTGCCGGATCAGTGGCTTTTGATTCCAGCAGCGGCGCGATCATCCGTATGACGATACCGGTCGCCATGACCAGTATGAAACCGTCGTAGCGTTTCCAGAGCGAGGCGATCAATCCCCTCAGCTCTGCCGCCTCAAAAGTGGTCGCCTGTTGGTCGGCCTGATCAGCATAGCGGCTTGAAACGTACAGTTCCGCTCCGTCAATACCATCACCTATTTTATTACCCAGGACGGCACCACCCCGGGTAATGGCAATTATCGCGACCCGCATGCGTTTCAGACGACCACGCTCTCACGATAGCCGTGCGAAAAACCGCCGTCATAGAGCAGTGACCTGGCTTTGAGACCTTCACGACGGGCCGCCAGCACGTCACCAACCACGATCAGCGCCTGACGATCGATTCCGGCCTGCGCTACCAGATCGGCGATATCAGCCAGAGTGCCGCGCAGAATCTGCTCATCATCCCATGATGCCCGGCAGACAACTGCGGCCGGTGTTGACGTTGTATAGACCCCCTGCAGGAGCTGATCGACAACTTTTTTGACCATGCCGACCGACAGATAGATAACCATAGTGGCTCCGATGCGGGCAATAGCGCTGAGTTGCTCACGTTCCGGTACCGGCGTACGCCCCTCGACACGCGTAAAGATCACGGTCTGGGACAGCTCCGGCAATGTCAGCTCCTGCTTCAGCGCTGCGGCAGCGGCAAAAGCACTGGTTACACCCGGCACGACCTGATAGTCGATCCCCAGGCGGTCAAGCTCTTCCATCTGCTCCTGAATAGCGCCGTAAATGGACGGATCACCGGTGTGCAGACGCACGACACTGCGACCGTCCGCCACGGCATACATCATGACATTGATAACCTCACTCAAGGTCATACCGGCAGAATCATAAATTTTGACATCTGCAGCGGTTGCATAGCGCTGGACCAGTTTCAGATCCACCAGACTACCGGCAAAGATAACAACATCGGCGTGCCGCAAAAGCCGTGCGCCGCGCACCGTGATCAGATCAGCAGCTCCCGGCCCGGCACCGACAAAAGATACTCTGCTTGTCATCAAGCTCTCCATGAGTGTCGTAATTTCAAGATTTTTGCCCGCTCTTTGTAGTCTGAAAGCCTTGACATGTCAAGCTGCGGGCGCTGCTCTGCCGCGCTTTCAAGCGCTAAAATCGGGAGCACATTTTTTATTTTTATGCTATACGTCGAGCAACTTACCGCATGTATTCAAAAACAAAAAAAGGAGACTTCACTATGATCAAACGATATACCTGTATACTGATTTCAGGCTTATGCCTGCTCTCGCTGAACGGTTGTCTGGTTAAGGAGAGTACCTACCTGCAGAAGGTTGAGCAAGCCGATACCCTCACTAAAAATCTGGACGATCTGCAACAGCGCTATGCAAAACTTTCATCCGATAACGCATCCCTGAAAGTGGCTTTTGAGAAGCTGACCGCCGAAGCAGCCGGCCTGACTGCGGATAAAAAAGGGCTTGAAGATCTGCTCAAGGCCAAGTCCGATACGCTTTCGAAAAACATTACCGAATTGCGCCAGAAGGTTTCCGATCTGGAAAACGAAAACAAAAAACTGCGCGACACTATCGCCGAAATCCAGCGTGTGAAGGAAGAGAAGGTAAAAGAGGTCAGCGGTACCTATGAACAGCTGCTGGCTAACATGAAAAATGAAATCGCCCAGGGGCAGGTAACCATCTCCGAGCTGAAGGGCAAGCTGACGGTCAACATGGAGGCCGCTATCCTGTTCGATTCCGGCAAGGCCGATGTCAAACCTGATGGCCTGTCTATCCTGATGAAGATGGTTGATACGCTTAAGGCGGTACGTGATAAATCGATTCGTATCGAGGGTCATACCGATAACGTCCAGATTGTCGGCGGTTTGACGCGGACCTTCCCGACCAACTGGGAACTGTCGGCCGCCCGCGCCATCAATGTCACCCGCTACCTGCAGCAGCAGGGCATCGATCCGGCCAACCTCTCGGCAGCCGCATTTGCCGAACATAAACCGGTGGCCGACAACAGTACCAAAGAAGGTAAAGCTAAAAACCGCCGGATTGAGATTACGTTGGTGGGCAAGGAGTAACCGGTGGCAAAAAAAACCCGTCAGACACAGAACCCGCCCAAGCCGAAAGAGTTTCACAGCACCCCGTTCGGAATCCTGAAAGGGGTGTCACTACCGGATGATGCGCCGGCACAGCCGCTCAAACCGGTTGCCAAACTTCCGGTGGAGGTCTTGGATAATGGCCAGAATCTCTTCTTACAGGAGATGGCGGATGTGCGCCCGTTTCACCCGACTGCCAAAAAACCGGCTCCGGCCGGTTCTCACCCGTTGCAGAAAACAGCCAAAAAGGTAATTGCAGAACTCAACACGGCTGAAGAAAATACATTTATGCAGGAGATCGGTCGGCTGAAATTGGATACGAAGTTTTCCGATTCCATCCCTGATGACGGTGATATTCAACCGCTGAGTGGCAATCGCGTACGGCAGGTCAAGCGCGGAATTGTTTCCGTTGATTTTCAACTGGACCTGCATGGTCTCACACGTGATGAGGCGCTGGAGGCACTACCCCGTTTTTTGCGCTCAGCACGGCAGAAACTTCAAAAGGCGGCCCTGATAATTACCGGTAAGGGGAACCACTCTCCTGACGAACCGGTTCTTCATCAGGCGGTTGCATCGTGGCTGCGCGATGCGGGCAAGGAACATGTGCTGGAATTTGCCCCGGCGCCACGTGAACTGGGGGGCAGCGGAGCCTACGTGGTCTTTCTGCGGCCGGTGCAGTAACTTATTCAAGGAACATTGACAGCACCGCACGCTCAATGTATACAAACCAAATATAAAAAATACCTTCCTGTTTTGAAAGGCTCAACGCACCATGATAACTCATATTGTTTTATTCAAACTGACAGACGCCGCACCCGCAAACATCGCCGCAACCTGTGACAAACTGCTCAGTATGGACGGTAATATCCCGCTACTGCGTCACCTTGAAGCGGGTGCCGATGTCATTCGGTCCGATCGCTCCTACGATGTTGCACTTGTCACCCGCTTTGATTCTTTATCCGATCTGCAGGAGTATCAAGTGCATCCCTATCATGCCGGTGAGATCATACCGTTTATGAAGTCAGTCTGTTCATCCATCGTTGCGGTTGATTACGAATCGTGAAACAGAATGCTGTATACAATTTAGCTTGACGAAATAAACCGGTGTGAGTAAACTCCGGTTCTACTTGGGCTTTAGGCCGTTTTAAGCCCATAACAATCTGTTTTAATTCCGATATCGATGTCCGCTACGACACACTTATTGTCTCACTCGACACAGTAAGTCTGTCAGTAAACATAATAAACAAACATGGAGGTAGAAAGATGTCTGATTACGGAACCCTGCAGGACCGCGTACGCCACAAGTCATTATTGAGCAAGGTCATGACAGCCGAAGAGACGATCCAGTTTTTCAAACCGGGCATGAACCTGGGCTGGTCCGGCTTTACTCCGGCCGGATACCCGAAAGTAGTACCTATTGCTGTTGCAGAACATGTCGAGAAAAACAACCTCCAGGGCAAATGGAAATTCAATCTTTTTATTGGTGCTTCCGTTGGCGCTGAAACCGAAAACCGTTGGGCCATAAATGACATGATCGACCGCCGCTGGCCATACCAGACCGGCAAAAATATCGCCGCCGGCATCAATGAAGGTCGCATCCGCATGGGCGACAAACACCTCTCCCTGTTCGCTCAGGACTTGGGCTACGGCTTCTACACCAAGGATACCGAGAGCGGCAGACTTGACCTCGCCATCATCGAAGTCTCGGCCATCACAGAAGACGGCAGCCTGGTTCCAACCTCATCCTGTGGTGTCATCCCCGAAATCCTGATGCAATGCGACCGGATCATCATTGAGGTCAACACCGGCCAACCTTCCTTCGAAGGTATTCATGACCTGATTACCCCCGGCACCCCCCCCAACCGTCAGGTGTTTAACATCACTAAAGCCGGCTCCCGCATCGGATCTACCTCGATCCCCTGCAATCCGAACAAGATCATCGCCGTGGTCGAATCAAAACTCCGTGACCAGGGACGCGCATTCGCCGAGCAGGATGACACATCCGAGGCTATTGCCAACCACATCATCGACTTCTTTACACACGAAGTGAAAGCTGGTCGTCTGCCGGATAACCTGCTGCCGATCCAGTCAGGCGTCGGCTCCATAGCCAATGCCGTTATCGGCGGCCTGGCCAAGGGCCCCTTTTACAATCTGTCGGTCTACACCGAGGTTCTTCAGGACACCATGCTCGACCTGTTCGATTCGGGCAAGCTTGATCATGCTTCCTCCTGCTCACTTTCGCTTTCAGCGTCACCAGGCTTTCCGAAATTTTTCGACAACATGGAAAAATATTTCGACAAGATCACCCTGCGCCCACTCTCGATCTCCAACGCACCGGAGCCGATCCGCCGCCTGGGTGTTATCGCCATGAATACCCCGGTCGAAATCGATATGTATGCCCACGCCAACTCGACGCTGGTCGGCGGTACCCGTATGATTAACGGTCTGGGCGGTTCCGGCGACTTCCTGCGCAATGGCTTCCTGAAGATGATGCATACTCCATCCAGCCGTCCCAGCAAGACCGATCCGACCGGTATCTCCTGTGTCGTTCCGCACTGCTCACACATCGATCACACCGAGCACGATCTGGATGTCGTCATCACGGAGCAGGGTCTGGCCGACGTACGTGGACTCTGTCCGCGTGACCGCGCCAGGGTTATCATTGATAAATGCGCACACCCGGATTACAAACCGATCCTGACAGAATACTACGAGATGGCTCTGGCGGAATGTATGCGCCGTAAAGTTGCTCACGAACCACAACTGTGGGATCGTGCTTTCAAAATGCACCTCAACCTTGAAAAGAACGGCACCATGAAGATCAAAAACTGGGATATCAAGCTCGATCTGTGCGAATAGGCTGATCACTATTACGACCACAAAAACCCCGTCGGGCCTCCGACGGGGTTTTTGTTTCTCTGTAGCACTTTCAGACTTGAACTTGCCCGGCAGTTATGTTTTAAATGATTCGCTTTTGTCCATCGCATCAGTAACGCCACTCCATCGACAGGTCCAAAAAGATGCCTGAAAACATCAGCGGTTTTAAAGGTTCTGTTGCCGGTCTCTCCCTGACGGATGTGATCCAGCTCAAAGGACACAATCGTTATTCCGGTGCGATTACGGTGGAGTACGATCACAGCCATGGCATTATCTACTTTGCCGATGGTGAGATCATCCATGCTGAGCAGGGCGAGCAGACCGGCGAAGATGCCATTTACAATATTATCAAATGGCCGGGCGGATCATTCAATATTCACCCCGAGATGACCTCTAACGTCTGCACAATCCATTATCGAACTGATGCACTTCTGCTGGACGCTCTGCGCCGTCTGGACGAAGAAAATGCCGGGACAGTAGGGACAAAATCTTCGGCCTCATCCCAGTCGCTCACGCCACGTCGAACCATGAGCAAGATTGCCGCCCGCCTGTTGAACATTCCAACCATTACCTATGCCGTTTTGCTCGACAAGCAGGGCAGTGCAATTCAGGATACCAGCCCTGAAGCAGCCACGCTGTCTTCAAAAGGGGCCTTTCTGGCCAGGATTGGCAACCAGTTGGGAGAGTTGCTCGGTTTAGGTGAAATAAAGGCGGCCGCCGTCCACACATCCGGCTTTCACTTGTTGATGTATGATTCAAAACAGCACTATCTGAGTATCGCCGTCAAACCGGAGTGCAATCTTGACGCTGTTGAAGTCGAGATCAGGTCGGCTCTCGTCCAGGGCAAGTAGGAGGGTTTCAATGCAGGATATCCTGCAGCATATAAACAGCGTGGAAGGGGTCATCGGAACGGCGGTTTTCAGCCAGAAAGGTGATCTGCTTGTGCACGCCTTTCCTGCGCTGATAGACGTACCCGCTCTCAAAAAGTCGGCAGCACTGATGCTGGAGTGCTCCTACGGGCTGCAGATTTCACAGACGCTCGAACTTCTTGACCTGCGCTATTCCGGGGGGCGGATTGTTGTCAAAACGTTTTCCGGTTCGATGCTCTTTTTGCTCTGCGCCAGCACCATCAACCTGCAGGTTCTGACCATCAGCCTCAATCTGGCGGCAAAAAAACTGGAGGGACTACTCTGTAATGCACCGGATACCGAGCTGTCAGCAGCCTCCTCAGTAGGAACGGATGCATTTCTACAAACCGACGGCATTCTTCGGATGCGCATCAGCCACCTGGTTAAGAAAGAGGCCAGCGCCAGCTTTGATTCACTCGGCATGATTGCGCTCAGCCAGCCGACATACCAGTATATTTCAGACTATTACAAATCCCCCTTTAAAAAATTGATGCTGACCAACAGCGCCACGGCCGTCAATGGCAGTTTTGCGGTCATGGTTATGAAAGACATGGACCAACAGTACGACGGCACGATCATTGTCGGCCCTGGAATTGAGAAAAAGCTCAAAGTGAATGAAGGGGATAAAGTCGAAATCAGGGTCGGGTAGCGGGCTATCGTGAGTGTGCCTTGGGATGCGCCTTGTCGTAAACGTCCATCAGGCGATCAATGCTGACATGGGTGTATTTCTGGGTTGTCGATAGTGAGGCATGTCCCAGCAACTCCTGTATGACACGCAGATCGGCGCCCCCTTCCAGCATATGCGTGGCAAAGGTGTGCCGTAATGTATGGGGAGATATCCTTTTAAAGGCCGCAATTCTGGCAACATGCAGATCCACAATCCGTGTCACACTCCGGCGGTTAATGCGCTCCCCGCGCGTATTCAGAAAGAGAGCGCCCTTTCTCGCGTCAGAGGAGCGCGACTCCAGATATGCCTGTACCGCCTCCAGCGCCCGGCTTCCGACCGGAACGATGCGCTGCTTGCCCCCTTTGCCGGTTACCCTTACCATTCCCGTCGCCAGATCAAGCTCACCGATATCAAGACCGGTTAACTCTGAAACGCGCAAGCCGCTGGAATAGAGCAGTTCCAGAATAGCGCGGTCACGCAGTTCATATTTCTGATCAGCCTGTGGCGCTTCCACCAATGTCGTTACCTGATCAATATCCAGGTGAAACGGCAGCAGTTTTTCTTTCTTCGGCGTTGCGATCAGCTCAGCTGGATTTTTTTCGATGATGCCGCGTCGTTGCAGGAATCGGAAAAAAGAGCGGATAGCCGCCAGTTTGCGGCCAATGGAACTTTTTTTGGTCCCTTTGGAAAGCCCGGCCAGGAACCTCCGTAACAACAGATGGTCCACCTCCCGTGCTGATACTGCAGTTCCGCGCTCCTGCTGAACGAAGTCCAGCAACTGCTGCAAATCGCAGCTATAGGCCGACAGCGTATGTGGCGATACTGCCCGTTCTGCTTCAAGGTAGCCGGCGAATGACCGTATCTGAAGGGCTAGTGATTCCATCAGGACACACTCCGCATGCCATTATTCAAAAGCGGGGAGACCGCTGGTCAATCTCCAGAGCGCCTGATCCTCTTTATAAATCCATTTCTGGCGGTAGGTGACCGATTTGACACGGTTTGATGGCAAGATGTAATAGTCAAACTCCGTGACAGCATCACCGGCTTTACTTTCAACGCGACATTCAAAGCTCAGAATACGGAAGTCTGTCATAGTGACTCCCCGCTTCTTAAGACTCTCGGCCGCCTGCATAAATTTATCGCGCTGCACTGGATCGATATAGGTCATTCCGGCAGATTCAACCTCCTGCCAGCGCAGCATCCGGTTATAGGCCCGCAGGCTCTTTTCAAACTGATCGCGTATACCATCCTGTGTACTGCAGGCGGTCATAATCAGACACAGAATCAGTGCTGCTACTCGTTTCAGCCATCCCATCGTCCGCTCTCCTGTTAACATTTCTGAATTAAGTTTTATCGCTTCGGGCTTGCACGCCCTATCTTGCTGTTGCCCGAATGGTCACTTATGTGTCATAAAGAGCAATCTTACTTTCACGCCAATGGAGTTGATTGTGATACATACGCTGGTTCAATGGTTACTGGGCACCATCGGTGCAATGGGATATCCCGGCATTTTTCTGCTGATGGCCATGGAGAGCTCGGTCATTCCTGTTCCGAGTGAGCTGGTCATGCCACCGGCCGGTTACCTGGCATTTCAGGGAAAAATGAATATGGGAATCGCTATTCTCTGCGGTACCGTCGGCAGCCTGGTCGGTGCCTACGTCAACTATTACGTCTCGCATTACCTGGGTCGCCCGCTGATTCTGAAATACGGGAAATACGTACTGATTCCACCGGATAAATTTAAACGGGTTGAGCACTTCTTCCTGAAACATGGCGAAATATCAACCTTTATCGGCAGACTGCTACCGGTTATCCGCCACCTGATCTCGATCCCGGCCGGCCTGGCCGGAATGAATCACCTCAAGTTTTCCCTCTATACACTCCTGGGGGCCGGCATCTGGTGCACCGTGCTGACCCTGATCGGCTACGCGATCGGAGAAAACCAGCAGCTGATCATGAAGTATTCACATCAGGCTCTGCTCTGGGTTGTTCTGTTCAGCACAGTAGTGGTCGCCGGGTATGTCTGGCGCCAGCGGCGTAGTAGTAAAGCCTAAATCTGCCGAGAAGGCAAAAGGATTTTAAAAGGAGTAACCATGCAGATCAAGCGTACAGACCGCATTCATTATGTAGCCGTCGATTTTCCCGGGATGGATAGTTCCGTACAGGGTTTCACAACACGCCACGAAGGCGTTTCGCGCCCTCCGTACAACTCACTCAATCTCGGTTTTAATACGCAGGATCAGCAGACGGCGGTTGAGGGAAATCGCAGCCTGCTGGCACGTGCCTTCGGCGTTAATCAGGAGGCACTGGTAACGCCGCGCCAGGTTCATGGCAACGATATCATTGTGATAAGCGAGCCGAATGAAGACTACAGTCATTTCCTGGGAGTTGAGGGGGACGCCGTTATCACCAATCAGCCGGGTGTGTTGATCGGCGTCTGTGTAGCCGATTGCGTCCCGATTCTGCTTTGTGATCCCGATAAAAAAGTCATCGCTGCGGTACATGCCGGCTGGAAGGGAACTGCCGGAGGTTTGATTTCAAAAGCCGTTGCCGGGATGCGTTCGGAGTTCGGATCTGATCCGGCACGCATACAGGCGGCCATCGGTCCCTGTATTCAGAAATGCTGCTATCAGATAGACGAACCGGTCAGGCAGGCTTTCCTGCAGGGGGGCATTGCCTGGGGTGATTGCGCCGAGCCGAGCGGAGCCGGTACGTGGCAGCTTGATCTGACCGCAGCCAACCGTGAACTGCTTCTTCTGGCCGGTGTTGCGGCCGAAGCGATTCAAACCTCCGGGCAGTGTGTCTGCTGTCACAGCGAGCAGTTCTTCTCCTATCGTCGCGACAAGGATGAATCCGGACGACAGATGGGGTTTATCATGCTGAAAACGGTTCGAAGTTAATAGTTCGTGGTTCGTGGTTGCTAGCGTATGAAAATTGATAAATTTGAAGATATTGATGCCTGGAAAGAAGCCCGAATTCTCGTTAAATCTGTTTACGAGGCTATGGAGAATATTCGCGATTATGGTTTTCGTGACCAGATTCAGCGCGCATCAATTTCTATCATGTCTAATATCGCTGAAGGTTTTGACAGAGGAACAAATAAAGAATTCATTTATTTTCTGACCATTGCCAGAGGCTCTGTCGCTGAAGTTCGCAGCCTTCTCTATGCTGCGCAGGACATCGGCTATATTGAGCAGAAGGATGGTGACCGCTTCCAACAGCGTTGTTCAGCAATTGCTAAAATGATCAATGGCTTTATACGTTATCTGAAGTCAACATCACGCCTTTCATGACTAAAATCGGTTCACGATTCCAAGTTCATAGTTGACCGTTTAAACCAGGAACCTCGAACGTTGAACCACGAACGGAGCAAAACATGCTCGCAAAAGTTTTCAGCAGCGCTCTGATCGGTATTGATGCCATTCTTGTGGACGTCGAAGTTGATCTTGCTCCCGGACTTCCCGCTTTTGCTACGGTGGGATTACCGGATGGTGCGGTTAAAGAAAGCAAGGACCGCGTCAAGGCGGCGCTGAAGAACTCCGGGTACGATTTCCCGGCCCGACGCATTACTGCCAACCTGGCGCCGGCTGATATTAAGAAGGAAGGCGCCGCCTATGACCTCCCTATCTCGATCGGAATCCTGGCCGCCACTGGTGTTATCAAGGGCGCGAAACTTCATGAATATATTTTGCTGGGAGAGTTATCGCTGGATGGCGGTTTGAAACCGATTCGTGGCGCGTTATCGATGGCGGTAGCCGCCAAACGTGCCGGCCTGGCCGGCCTGATCCTGCCTGCTGAAAACGCCCCAGAAGCGGCAGTCGTTGAAGGAATTACTGTTATCAGCGCCAGCTCGCTTTCCCAGGTAGTCGAGTTTTTATGCGATCGTGAGATAATCGAACCGTGCCGGGTTGACCTGCAGGCGCTTTTTTCCAGCTCCAGCGAATATGGTGAGGATTTCAGCGAGGTCAAGGGGCAGGAACACGCCAAACGCGCACTGGAAGTGGCTGCGGCCGGAAGTCATAACCTCCTGATGATCGGCCCCCCCGGTTCCGGAAAGACCATGATTGCCCGCCGCATCCCGACCATTCTGCCGCAGATGTCGTTTGACGAAGCCATAGAAACCACCAAAATTTTCAGTGTCAGCGGTATGCTGGAAAAAGAGCGGGCCCTTCTGGCCGTGCGTCCCTTCCGTTCTCCGCATCACACCATTTCCGATGTCGGCCTGATCGGCGGCGGCACAACACCAAAGCCGGGTGAAGTCTCCTTAGCCCATAATGGCGTGCTTTTTCTCGATGAACTTCCCGAATTCAAGAAGAATGTTCTCGAAGTGCTCCGTCAACCGCTCGAAGACGGTAAAGTCACCATTTCCCGATCGCTACTTTCCCTCACCTACCCTGCCAGGGTCATGCTGGTTGCTGCCATGAATCCCTGCCCCTGCGGCTATCTTTCCGACCCGACTCACCCCTGTACCTGCACTCCGATCGCCATTCATCGTTACCGCTCGCGCATCTCCGGGCCGCTGTTGGATCGCATCGACATTCATATCGAAGTGCCGGCGGTCAAATACCGCGACCTGGCCGACCGTGGTGAAGCGGAAAGCTCGGCCGCCATTGCCAGACGGGTGGAGCGCTCCCGTGAAATTCAGCTTGAACGTTACAAAGGCACAAAAATCCACTGCAATGCCCAGATGACGCCCCGCTTCATCAAGAAATACTGCGAGCTGGACGCTTCCGGCAACCGCATGTTGGAACTGGTCACCGACCGGCTCGGATTCTCTGCCCGGACGTATACCCGTATCCTTAAGGTAGCCCGCACGATTGCCGATCTTGACGGCAGTACGAACATTCATGAACAACATATTGCTGAGGCGATTCAATATAGGAGTCTGGATCGGAAGACGGGTTGAATTCTGACGGTATCCTGAATATTGCCCCTGTGAAGTACGCGATTTCGATCCGGACATGCCTCTAGGAAAGTATTTGGTGACTATTCCGATTTTTTCAAAAACATTGTCATTCCTGAGGGTTTAGTCCAGAATCCCGTTTTTGAACCATGGATCCCCGATAAATTCATTCGGGGATGACAGACTTTTTTGCCTATTACGAATTGCGCTGAATAGTTACAGTAGCGGGTACGGAGGTAACAGCCCGGTTTCCCATGCAAACGAAAAAAGACGTAAGCTTTCGTGCTTACGTCTTTTTTCGTTTCGGGCTGCCTGCGCCTGCGGCCTTTGACCTTCCTTGAATGCCGCTCTCCCGTGAAAAGCGGGTTACCAGGCAGCCGGGGTCGCCGATTGCGGTGGTGTTTCTTGCGAAGAGACTCCCGGAGGCAGCTGCTCACCGGCAGGTTCCGATGCCGTCGTCTCCTCAGGCGGCGCCTCCTTGGCTGCAGATGTCACGAATGACAGCGGTACGGACTTCTCGGCGCAGACCTGCTTCATGGAGGTGTCGTAGGTACATGCCTTTAAAATTCCGTACATCGGCTTGGTCAGGTCAAAGGTATCGATATAACGGTAGCCGTAGGTACCGCAATTGAGGGTCGGTACCCCGTATAACGTCGAGTAGGTACAGGAGATGGTGGCATCTTTTCCCACCGTGCTGCCACCCAGGTCGCCGTTGGCATAAAAGACACGTGTCAACGCGGAAAGTCCTGTAATCAGTGAAGGCTGATTGTTGATATGGAACTCGGCCGAGTACCCTGTTGCCGGGGTCGAATAGCTGACATTCCAGTGGACAGCCATCGACTTGCCCACTGCAACCGATGACGGTGTAACCGTAAGCTGGTTGACGGTCATGGCGGCGGTGTCTCCCCCACCGCCTCCTCCGCTGCCCCCCGGGACGGAGTCTACGCCCCCTGTGCCGCAGCCGGACAGAACTGGAAGGCCGAACGACAAAATCAGAACAACTGTTTTCATGATGGATGCGTGTGCGTGTTTCATGATGATAATCTCCTTTTGGTGTGTGAACTGTGATGACGTGAAGATAACGGAGAAAGCGCGCACAAGGAGTAAATGAAAGGTTGTGGCAAGGTTGCCGTGCTTTTCGGATGGGACGTGGAGAAGGCAAACACTCCCGGTTTGTCAGGTTTCCGGGAGGTAAATTTTGCGCGCCTCCATATTCTTTAAGGCGGCATCAATGAATCCGGCAGCCCCGGGGCCGCTGTAGGCGATGGACATTTCTGCCCGCTGGTAGCGATGTTTTCTGTCCCGAACCGCTGAAAGCCAGTTAAAGGAGCCTTCAACCATACAGTCCCGGTCAACGCAGATGGTCTTGTTGTGGATATTATGGGCAAGAGTTATTGTTGCTCCGGCAGCGGTCAGCAGGGCGCAGGCGTCCGTAAAGCCGGCCTTGAAGTCGTTGCCGCTGCGGTTACAATGCAGATCGGTGAAGACGGTAATTGCCACTCCACGCACCACGGCTGCCTGAACCAGTGCGGGGATGTCGTCGGCTGTTATCGCTTCTGCCGTAAGCCAGGGAGAAACGATCAGCACCTTTTCCCGGGCTGATTCCAGAGCGTGTTTCAGAAAAACCCGATGCTCCTCCAGTGTCGCAAGCCGGGTCACCGCAGGAAACTGGGCAAACTCCGGGGCCGGACGTTCTGTAATCACGATATCCGTGATCTCCCGTGAAGGGTCGCCAAGTATATGGCGTGCCAGAAGTCCCGAGGGGAGTTGAAAACGTTCCGGATCGAAAATATCCACGTCTCCAAAGATCAGGAAAGAATCCTTTGCCCGTGAAACACCGACATTCAGCATACTGAGCGATGTGTCGAAGAAATAGCGGCCTTGATCTCCCGCATCATATACCGGAGAAAAAATAATAATTGCCCGCTCCGCTCCCTGGAGCGCGTGGACGGTACCAACGGTAATACCTTCGAGATTATGCGCCTGCAACTCACGTTGTATCCGTTCGGACTGATTTCTGAACGGAGTCACGATGCCCACCAGATCCCCGATGTCGTAGGGTGCTTTGCCGTTTTTCAGCCCGGCATTATACCAGCTGACAAATTCGTCATGGTGATCAGCAACCCACCGGGCGATGATTCTGGCTTCGTCCGGATTGTTTCGGCTCCCGCTTTCGCGTCCTGAAGCACCGCGGCAATGAGCCCATCCCATGGGCGGCAGATGGAATCCCTCCTTGGGGCGGTCGCTGCGCATTGGTTTCAGTCGCCCCTGATAAGCAAGCTCGTTGCAGTAAGAGATAATCTCCGGCAGACAGCGCCGATGCTCCACCAGCATAAGTCCACGCGGCTCCGCCAGAGTGCTGAAACAGCTTCTCCCTTGTGCCAGTTTCATCACGCTCCCCGCAGAGACGGAAATCCCTCTGCAGGTCGCCTCTTCAAGGTCAATTTCCAAGTACTTTTCACAATTCGCACTATCGATGGCCGCCGGGATGCTCCAGACCGGCTCTATCTGCAGCGTATCGCCGATCACCAGCGCCCGCTTTGCCAGGGCAAACGCGGCGCCGGCAATTTCCGGAGATACCTGCCCCGACTCATCCACCACCAGCAGGTCGATGCAGCCGTACAGCGGTATTCGGTAACCGGTTACAAATGCCGGCAGAGTAAACAGGGTGGAGACAAAGCAGGGGGTAATCATGGCAAAGTGTCGTAAACGACGTTCGAGCTTGTCAGGCGCTTTACTGTCATTATATTTATCTGCCAGGTCACCTTCCGTCTCCAAAAGCCAGCGAGCTTCCCAATAATGTACCGCCAGCTTGAAGGCGCGATGGCGCAGCTGTTGATCCAGCAAATCGGCGCACGATCCGGCATCCGGATCTATTCCCCACTCATGGTGCCACCTGTCCATCTTCTCTTCAGCTTTTCTGCCGGCAGTCAGTTTTTTCTGTATATCGACAACAGCGTTATTCACTTCTGTCAGTTTCTGTTCCAGAGTGCGGATACGTTCTGTTTCCGCATCCACTAACAGCCCCAGCTCGATCAGAACCGACTGCGCCTGTGTGCACCCCGCAATCTGCGGGAGTCCCGTCGAATCGGCAAATTCCCGTACGTGCGCGGCGCGTGCCGAGGCAATGGATGGAATGAAGAATAGCCAGCGGAAGTACCACGGCTCACCAGCAGTGCGTGCCTTGCATCGAGTTACGAAATCAGTAAGGCGACTCCGCTCTTTTTGCAGGGGCAGCAGTGCGCTTTCCAGAGATGTTTTTTCTGCCTCCAGTGTCAGCAGTTCCGTATTCAATCGCTCAATCAGGGCACGAAACTCCCGAACTTTGAGGACAATCCCCGGACGGGAAGCGATAGCGGTTGTAATCCGGAGAAGCTCTACGTGGAGGTTGTTGCACGCCGTTGTGAGATCAGGCGCGGAATCCTGCGTGAAATCGTTACAATGCGCCAGAAAACAGGGGATCGCCTCATCCAGATACTTCTGTGTTTCCATCCAGGCAAAAAAACCGCTGAATTGCTTGTTTTCAACCTGAAAAACGCCCTCTTGCAGCGCCTTCGGATACGCGCTGTCGGAAGGACAGTACAGGCCATAACTGCTGATCCCCGGCAGCCAGCGTCCGGCAAGCGGCCCTGAGTCCTCATAGGCCTTTCCCATAGCATCGATCACATTTGTCACTGCCTGGTTATTGGTGGAAGTGGCAAAAATCAACGGCGGCTCGTCGCCTTTAATCGCAGCCTTCACCACCAGATCCGCAACCACGCTCTGCACCAGAGTTGTTTTGCCGGTCCCGGGCGGGCCGTTTACCGCAAGCAACCCGCCATCAGGCAGCTTGTTCAGGTGACAGAGCGCTTCCCGCTGGCTTTCCGCCAGCGGATATGCAGATCCCATCTGCCCAACATGGTTACCATCGGCCAGGAACTGTTCTTCCGGCGATATCGCCAGCAGATCGGGAAGGGTATCACGGGAGCACAACGATCGGAACAGTGGAGGATACGTCTCGCTCTCGGCCATTTGTTCATACAATTGGGTTATCTGACGCGTGGCACCGGAAATTGCGCTGGAGGGGAACAGTACCCCATCGAAACCGGAATAGTAGAAGCGGCTGTGGGCCTGGCCGAAGTCAAGTCCGGTCACTGTTTTGTACATGAGGGCTGCATACTGCCACTGTGCCTCCCATGAATCCCAGGTTGCAGGAGGCATGTTTTCGGTAAGAAAGCGATCAAGGAGGTCAAGATCTCCAACCAGGGCGTCGGGAGGAGAGTTGTTCGGGGTGAGAAAGTCGCGCGGCATCCAGGGAAACTGCCCGGGGACCGGCTGCAGCATGCCGTCTCTGCCGAGTTGTGCCGGTATCCAGAGCGGCGTGATTACGTCCGGCAGGCGGGAAGAGGTGGCTTTGATATGTTTTCGATATATCCGGTACGGTGTCGGACAGAGCATCACCGGAATTTCGCTAATCTCTTTATCAACCCTGGAAAACTCGAATACTTCCCGGGCAGTGTCTTCACCGACACACTGTTCAAAGAGACTTCCCCGGCTCGCTTTCCAGCACCCTTTACCAGCCCCTCCGAGTTGCCGGGGCGAAAAATTCAGCATCATCGCATCGCGACAGCTCATCAGCCAGTACTGTGCTGCTTTTTCCCAGAATGCCATTCATTCTCCACTTGAAAATAATGATTGCCACAGAGTCACTGAGTCACTGAGAAAAACTCCGTAAACCAAAGACGGTGCTTAAGCCACGGAGTCCCGAAGGACATATGAGAGATATGCCTCGCACCTTATTGTAGTGAGAACGTAAGTGCGTTTTATTGTGGAATTCTTCGCTCTTTGTCTCTGCGTCTCCGTGTCTTGTGACATATCCCTGCCGGTAACATCAATTGTTCCGTCGGCACAAAGAAAGTTGTTAATGCTTCAATCCCCCTCGGGGGAGTCCCTGCCGGTAACGCAATGAGGAAATGGGTCGTGTTTTACAGTCATTTTTGTCTCAATCCCCCTCGGGGGAATTCCTGCCGGTAACTACCAGAAAGACCGTGGAAATTAAGCAGAAGAACAACATAATGTCTCAATCCCCCTCGGGGGAATTCCTGCCGGTAACTACAGTCGTATCGACATGAAGATCTCGCTTCCTGCTCCATCCGTCTCAATCCCCCTCGGGGGAATTCCTGCCGGTAACGAGTGAAGAGATGGAAGAACGCTACACGAAGCTGTCTCAATCCCCCTCGGGGGAATTCCTGCCGGTAACACGAGTACTCAAATGAACTTTGGAGTTACTCGATTTGTCTCAATCCCCCTCGGGGGAATTCCTGCCGGTAACTTCAAAAAGTGACGTTTGCTGCGATAACAAGTGGCTCGTGTCTCAATCCCCCTCGGGGGAATTCCTGCCGGTAACAATATACGGACTCATACGTGCAACCCTTGTGGTGTCTCAATCCCCCTCGGGGGAATTCCTGCCGGTAACTCTGA
>Ga0172373_10002353_pt1 | contig 29183 bp, 29 predicted proteins | sample Lak10m_2_FD_114546 | JGI IMG/M metagenome (GOLD analysis project Ga0172373, IMG submission 114546) | Freshwater microbial communities from Kabuno Bay, South-Kivu, Congo - kab_092012_10m | ecosystem: Environmental > Aquatic > Freshwater > Lake | place: Democratic Republic of the Congo...
CAAGCACTTTCGGTCGCATCGCCCAAAGGAAGCGCATCACCATTTGGATATTGATTTGTTTCATTGTAAAAATCTTCCAAAGCCGATTGAATTTGCCGGACATTGGAAAGTCGTGTGGCATCACGTTGTTTTGATCTGGCGGAATTGATGGCCACAAGAGAAAACACTAAAACCAACGCGAGAATGCCGACAAAAACCAAAATTTCTAAAAGAGTGATGTTTTTTTCTGGAGTGTTCATATGAGTTTTTTGATGTTTCGCAGCAAATCTGAAAGTGAGATGTGTCCTTTGAGCCAATACACATGCACGCCGGCTTGCTTCATGTGTTCAATATCTTTTCGGGATCCGGATTGAGTATACACCAAGACCTTTGGATGATGATACTGCGGGTCTGAAATGAGTTCGGCGATCACGGATTCAGGGCAAACCTCAAAGGCCGGATCAAAGAAAAAAACATCGGTTCTCTTTTTTTGCAATTCTTTTTTTGCGGCTTCGAGTTGTTTGATGCGTTTTACAGACCACCCGCTTTCTTCTAATCGACGTTTGATGATCTCAACCAAATCCGAATCCGGATCTAACATCAGCATGGCGGGTTTTCTCTTTGGCATACGATAATAAACGAAGAGTCATTAAATCATTTTAGCTTTTTGATTGCAATGATTTATTCTAAATCTCGCATAGCGAGACCTATCGCCACACTCATTCTCGGTCCAATCTCTTGCAACACACCGGTCAAATCTTGCGGATACACAACGCGTGCCCATGGATCTCCACGATACACATTCATGTTCAAGGTTTCAGACAAATATTCTGCCAAACGTGGAAGTTGAGATGACCCACCGGTTAAAATAATTTTTTCCACGCGTTTGATTTCTGCAATTTCCATGTTTGCGTACAATTGGAATGCGTAGCGAATTTCATTGATAAAAGGAAGCACAAACGGCTCAAGCATTTTTGGCAAAGAGGTGATGTCAGAAGAAAGGCCTAAATCTCGTTTGGCACGCTCAGCATCTTCTTCTGAGAGTTTCATGGTTTCTTCTATGCGCTTTGTCACAGAATCTCCGCCCAAATTCAAACTCCGTGCCACAAACGGAATCCCTTTTTCCACAATAAACAAATTCGTGCGCTTGGATCCCACATCCAAAATCATGATCGCCCCTTTATCTTTTCCAATAAGCGAACGGATGAGAGCAAATGCCTCAGTGTCAATCGCCCGCAATCCCAATTTGGCGTTTTTAAAAATCTCAATATATTTTTGCACCAATGTTTTGGATGCTCCGGTCACAAGCACGCGCGCAAACTTCTTTTTGATATCCTCCGGAGATCCGGCTTTTGGTTCTTCCGGTTTAGCTTGCGTTCCTTTTGTGGCCGGCTTTTCCTCTTTTTTTACGCCATCAATCATGGTGGAATACGTAATCATTTCAGAGATGGGAAGCGGCGCAAGCATGCCAAGCTCACGATCGATTTCCCCTTTCATGGATTTTTCATCTTTTTGTTTTGGCAAAGACAGAATAGTTGAAAACACACTCGCGGTTTGCAGCGCAGTCATGACCGATGTGCTTTTCACATCCGCTTCTTTACACACACGCGCAAGCAGCTCACCGGTTTTTGCGGGTTGCTCAAACAAAGAATCCCCGCCTTCATGTGCAGGGACTTCAAGATACCCGTACGTCATCAAACGTGCGCGGCCTTTTTCTGTTGATAATTCAACGACTTTTATACTACTTGCCCCAATATCGACCCCAAGAAATGTTTGTTTTTTTTGTCCTCCGAACAATGACATAGTGGAATTATCATACCAGATAAAATTCCAATATACAAATGCTAAATATCAATCCAGCCTCTATCTATCCCACCTCCCCATCCAACACCTTATTCACCAATGCATCAGCCTCTTTGTTAAATTCGCGGCGCACATGTTTAATTTTTACTGTCTCAAATTGTGTCATCAAATTTTTCACTTCCAAAAACCGCTTGGCAATTTCCGGATTTTTGATGCGGTATTCCCCTTTTAATTGTTTGGTTGCCAATTCAGAATCCATGCAGAGCTCAATCGTTTTCGCCCCAAGTGCTTTGGCTTTTTCAAGACCAATGATAATCGCCGTGTATTCGGCTTGGTTGTTTGTATCAATGCCAAGATATTTTGAGGCTTGTGCAATTTCTGTTTTGTGTTCATCAAACAACACAGCCCCACTTGCCGCAGGTCCTGGATTTCCTCGTGATCCGCCATCTGTAAAAATAATAATATGAGAATACTTTGTCATAGATGACATCATCTTAGCATAGATCAAAAATGCACGCTGACAATTTTTCCTTGCAACTCTCGATTTCCATTCCATTCGTTCACCGCAATTTCATAGGCAATATCAAGGGTTTCTCCCAATCGCAACTTCTCAATCATGGGTCCAAATTTGAATCCAATCATTTTTGCGATTTTTCCATTTGCGGATTGCAAGGTAAGGCGCAAATGTTTCCCACCCCCCACTGTACTCATACCAATCACACGCACGCCTTTTGAACAAAAAATCGGGAGTGGATTTCCCATGCCGTTTGGTTTGCATGCCTCAATCCCCTCAAGCAACTCCCAAGAAATATCAGAAAGATCGATTTCGGCATCAATGGATTGCTCCGGTGTTTTATCAACGGTTAGCACGGCTTGGGCAAGAAGCCACTCCATACGCTCTTTCACGCGCATAAAATTTTCTTCTCCAACAATCGAGAGACCACATGCTTGCGGATGCCCGCCATACTTTTCCAAAAATTCCGAAGTGCCGTGCAAAACCGGCATCAAATCCACCTGACCAAAACTTCTCCCGGATCCGACATATCGATCCCCTTCTTTGCTAAACACAAACACAGGCACATTAAAATCAGACAATAATTTGCCGGCCACTAATCCAACCAATCCGGCCTGCCACCCATCTTGCCACAAAAACACATGCGATACAGGCGCATCAACAAGCATGGATTTTGCTTCTTTGTACATTTCCTCTGATCTGGTTTGACGTGCTTTGTTTGTGTTTTGCAATCTCGCGGCTTTTTCCAAAGCCCGATCAGGATCTTCTTCAATCAAAAGTTCAAGCGCATCATATGCATGCTCCATGCGACCAGCCGCGTTTAACCTAGGGCCAATCAAAAATCCAATGGAGGTTGTATCCAGCTTTCCCCATTCACCGCCGGCCAAATCAATAAGTGCGCGAAGTCCGGGGCGTTTGGTCTTGTTCAAAACTTTTAATCCAAAATGTTCGAGCACACGATTTTCGCCAACCATAGGAACCATATCCGTCACGGTAGCAATCGCAACCAAATCCAACAACCATTTTTCATGCCCCACAGGAATATCTGCACCGCGCAATCGCGCTTCATCAAACAAAGCACTGGCAAGCTTAAACGCCACACCTGTTCCACACAAAAATTTATTCGGAAAAACCTCTCCTGGAACAAGTGGGTGAATTAAAATAGCTTGCTCAGGCAATTCTTTTGGCATGGTGTGGTGATCACACACAATGACATCCATCCCAAACGATGAAGCCACATCAATGGCCGGTTTGTTTGATATGCCACAATCAACCGTGATGATCAGTTTGGTTTGCTTTTGTTCAACCAATGATTCAACGGTCTTGGGCGATAATCCATATCCTTCTTTTTCACGATGCGGAATGTAATAATCGATCTTTGTTTCATCAAAACCACACAAGCGCGCAATTTCACGCAACGTCGAAACCAAAACCGTTGATCCACACACACCATCGGCATCATAATCTCCATGCACGGTCACAACCTCTCCTTGTTGCAAAGACACAAACACACGATCAACGGCTTGCTTCATGTGCACAAACAAATGTGGATCCACCATGTCTCGACTCCAATCCGGTGTTAAAAACACATCCACCTCTTCTTGTGTTCGCACGTTTCTGTTCCAGAGCAATTGCAAAAGCACCGGATGTAATTCCGGAAAAGCTTCAAAAAATGAAGCCGGGACTTTGTCTTGAATCTTCCATCGTTTATCCATGCAAAAACTTAAAACGTGAGAATGAGGGAGTATAAGGCCATGGACAAGATAACCACAATGGAAATCACCATCCAAAATCGTTTAATGGTTTTTTGTTTCATAGGGGGAAGTAGATAGTAGATAGCCACCGCCTGTGGCGGGGTCCCGCCAAGGCAAAGCGTCGGCGGGATAGATAGAGGCTTGCTACTCGTCGCGTTTCAAGACTTTCAAATAGGCATTTGGGGGGATTTGCACACGACCGCGTCCCATTTCTTGCATGCGAGCTTTTCCGCGCTTTTGTTTCTCAAGCAATTTTCGTTTACGTGTCACATCTCCCCCATACAAAGAACCGGTCACATCTTTTCGCACCGCAGAAATCTGCTCAGACGCAATCACCTTGCCTCCAATAGCTGCCTGCAATTTGATCACAAAGTTTTCACGCGGAATGGAATCTTTCAATGTTTTGACAATTCGTCGTCCGGACCGCTCAGCTTCATTGCGATACACAAGCGTCGCAAACGCCTCAACCGGTTCTTCTGCGACCAAAATATCCATTTTCACCACATCCGCATCTCGATAATCAAGCAAATCATAATTGAGCGAGGCGTATCCGGCTGTCACACTTTTCAACTTATCATAAAAATCAACAATGATCATGGAAAGCGGCATTTCATAATGCAAAATCGCCCGATTCTCAGACAAATATTCTGTGTTTTTATACATACCCCGACGTTCTTGCACCAATTGCATGACCGCACCCACATATTCGGTTGGTGTCACAATATCTGCACTAACCCACGGCTCTTCAACGCGATCCAAATGCGATGAGTCGGGTAATTCAAGCGGACTTTTGATAACCGACTCTTCTTTGTTTCGCTTATACACTTTGTACGCCACCGATGGCACGGTCACCACAAGCCCAAGATTAAATTCGCGTTCCAATCGTTCTTTCAAAATTTCCAAGTGCAACATGCCAAGCATGCCTACACGAAACCCATATCCAAGCGCAGGCGAATGTTCTGGTTCATACACCAAGGCAGAGTCATTGAGTTTCAATCGTTCCATAGCCTCACGCAATCTGGAAAACTGATCCCCTTCTTCCGGAAACACACCTGCAAACACCATAGGCTTCACTTCTTTATAGCCGGGCAATGCCTCAACATGCGCCCCAACGTGTGTGATGGTGTCTCCCACGCGACAATGCCCGATCGTTTTAAGCCCAGTGACCACATAGCCAATTTGTCCGGTTTCCAATTCATCTTTTTCCACACGACCATTTGGGGTCACAGCTCCCACTTCCAAAATTTCCACCTCAGCTCCGGTTGCCATGAATTGCATTTTGGTTCCTTTTTTCATTGCACCATCCACCACTCGCACATAGGCCATGACACCACGGTAGTCATCGTAAAACGAATCAAAGATGAGCGCGCGCAGCGGCTTTGTTGTTTCTCCTGTTGGCGATGGAACATCGGCAATGAGTTTATCAAGCAAAGCCAAAACCCCTTCGCCGGTTTTTCCACTCACAGCCAAAATTTCATCCGGATCACAACCGATCAATTTTACGATTTCCTCTTTGCGGCGCGTAATATCTGCGGCCGGCAAATCGATTTTATTCAAAACCGGAATAATGGTTAGATCCTCTTCCATGGCCAAATACAAATTTCCAATGGTCTGCGCTTGAACCCCTTGTGTGGCATCCACCAGCAACACAGCACCTTCCACGGCCGCAAGCGAACGAGACACTTCGTAATTGAAATCCACATGTCCTGGTGTATCAATCAAGTTCAAGGTGAATCCTTTGTGTTCCATGCGTGCCGGCGCCAACTTAATGGTGATGCCGCGCTCGCGTTCAATATCCATGGAATCCAAAATCTGCGCCTTCATGTTGCGCTGTTCCACAGCTCCGGTTAATTCAAGCAATCGATCCGAAAGCGTGGATTTTCCATGATCAATGTGAGCAATAATACAAAAATTGCGAATCAAAGACAGATCTTTCATAACGCAAGTCATCCTATCGGAAAAATTGACAAAAGGCAATAATTTTGATGAGATGGTCTGGGCTTTTCTGGGGGGCGCCATGTCTGATCAGCCACAAGGAAAAAACGCACTGGACCCGTGTCCAATCTGCAAAGATGGTAAACTCGTTTACCAATTTCGCCAGGTGGAGACAGCACCAAAAACGGAATACCTGGTTCTTGGTCAATTCTATCCAACCTTCCGCCTTGTGAAGAACCTTCTGTGCAATCGTTGTTGTTTGGTTTTCAAAGCAGCTGACGAGAGTCTCTCTGATGAGACGATTTTCCATCGCCAACTCACATCGGAATTTCTGAAAACACACACACTCGGCCTCAAAGATCAAGATCGCATACCGCATGAGTGCCCACACTGCGGCGGAGCATGCATCAAACGGTATTACAATGCTCACGCGCCCATTTACAGACAGGAAGACATTGAACGAAAACGTGTCTTCAACTACTGCTCCGCGTGTCTTTCGATTCTGAGCGTTCTTCCGGCACGGCAGCTCGTCTGCCCGGTCGATGAAAATACGCGTCAAAAATTCGCCGAGCTCTACATCAAAGATTTTGGAGACGGCTCCAAAACGTAAACCCAAGGCATAACCTTGGGTCTTTTTTATATATCAACCGTTGCATTCATTTCCGGAATCACGACATCGGTTTTTAATTCTTTTCGCAAATGTTCCGCAAACGTTATTTTCACTTCCGGATCTCCATGCACCAAATATATTTTTTCCGGCATCACCCCATTTTCCGGTGTAAGCCAATGGGTTAATTTTGTTTGATCTCCATGCGCGGAAAACGCCCCGATTCCTTTAATCTTGGCCTTCACATAAATCTCTTCTCCGAACACACACACAGATTTTGCTCCATCAAAAATTTTTCGACCAATGGTGCCGGCGGCCTGATATCCAATGACCAAAATGGTGGTGCTTGCAAACGGAAGATAGCGTTTCAAGTGGTGCATAATGCGCCCACCGGACATCATGCCTGAACCGGCAATAATGATTTTCGGTGATGGAATATCATTGATTTGTTTTGAGGCATCAACGGTCAGAGTTTCACGCAAATTCGGAAAAGAAAAAAAGTCGCGATCGGGTTCTTGAGAAATCGGCGCATCAAATCGCAAAAACTGTTTAAAATCTCTGTACACTTGTGTGGCTTTAATGGCCATGGGACTGTCCAAAAAGATCGGCATGTTTGTTTCAAGCGTTTTCAAAATCAAATCGATTTCGTAGAGCAGCTCTTGCGTGCGTTCAATTGAAAACGCCGGGATGAGCAACACGCCTTTTTGTTTGATCACCTCTTCCATGGCTTCACGCAACAAGGCCGAACGCGTAGCCGCATCTTCGTGCACACGATCCCCATAGGTTGATTCACACACCACAACATTGGCATGTGATAATTGGTCGATCGGAGGCAAAATCGGTACATGATCATTCCCAATGTCTCCGGAAAAAACTACACGCTTGTCTTGTGCATCAAAGGAAACATAAGCCGAACCCAACACATGCCCTGCATCATGAAACGTGGCGATTATACCAGGCGCCAATGTCAAAGCTTGATGATACGAAACAGGTTCTGCGAGAGAAAAGACCTCTGTCAAATCTCCAAGTGTGTACAAAATGGATGATCCGCATTTTTCCGCATCCTCTTTCATGATGTGAAAGGCGTCTTCGAGCACCAACTTGGTCAAGGCTAAACACGGCTCGGTCATGTAAATTTTTCCGCGAAATCCTTCTTTGATCAAAATCGGCAATCGCCCTGTGTGATCTGCGTGCGGATGGGTCACAAACACAGCCTCGATCTTTGACGCATCAAATTCAAACGCGTCCAAATTTCTTGTGCTGCACATTTGTTCACCTTGAATCATGCCGCAGTCAATCAAAAATTGATGTTCCACCTTTTGATCATCCAAAACCGTGAGTAAATGACATGACCCTGTCACTTCTTCCACTCCTCCGTGAAATGTAATTTTCATAAATTATCTTCGCAACACATGGCGTCTTAACCACGCCTGTATTGGATTCATTTTTTCTTCTTGATAAGCCAAAATGGTTGTCAGCACTAAAAACGCAAGCATGGCTAATTGCGAAGTAACACAAATGAGACACCAGGCATGGAGCACAAACGCTTCAAGGGACGTGAGATACAAACTGAATCCAAAACCAAGATACGAAAGGCCAAACAAAAACAGAGTGAGAAGTTTATCCTCACTGTTTTGCAATTTTGCCAAACTACCAACACACAAAAAGAAATACCCAATGCATCCAATCAAGGCAACCGGGATACCAAAGAATAAAGAAAAAGGTCCTTTGTTGACCACATCGCAATTGATCGTGGCATTGATGGTGCAAATGGAACCGGGCGCAAACCCCCGGTTGTGCAAAAACGCATAGAGAGAAAGAACGAACCCTAGAACAGAAAGTCCAATCATCCAATAAAGAAGTTTTTTCATATTAGTTTATTGGGCAACTTGTTTTTTGACTCAGGGTTTCAAACGATTGCTCACCGGACAACATGGAACCATCTTGGAATTTCCATGTTGGGTATCCTTCAATTCCTGCGTCTTTGCAAATTTTAAGCATGGCCTTTGTGCCCGGGGCAGAGCACTCTACATTCGAAACCTTTTCAAATGATTTCCCAAACAAATCTTTTTGTTTTTGACAATGTGGACACCACCAAGCCCCATACATTTTTGCCCCCTTGTCCGTGAGGCATTGAGCAAAGGTGTCGTATTGGCCTGGCGTTGCTTTTTGCACAATGGCAAATCCAATCAATCCAACCACTACCAAAACAGCGGCAACATAAATTAGCCATGTAAAATTGGTTTGTTTCATACCTGCAAAGTATAACAAACTCTTGTTGAAAATGCATTTTTGTCGTATGGTGCATAAACTATGACGTTTGATTGGAAAACAACCCATCGTCCAATAATCGCCCTCTCGCCCATGGCTGATATGACAGATTCGGCGTTTTGTCGCACCATAAAATCAACCCTTGGAGCAAAAACTCCTTTGGTGATGTTCCGGGAAATGGTCTCGGCCGAGGCTGTGGTTCGAGGAAACAACAAAACACTTGGCATGACCAACATCCATCCGGATGAACGACCGCTTATTCAACAAATTTTTGGTAGTGATCCAGAAACCATGGCCAAGGCTGTTAAAACGATTGATCAAGAGCACAACCCGGAAGGTTTTGATATCAACATGGGATGTCCGGTCTATAAATTGGTGTGCAACTTTAACGGTGCCTCACTCATGAAAGAACCGGAGCGCGCGGCCGATATTGTGCGAGCCATAAAAGCCGTTACAACAAAACCTGTTTCTGTAAAAATTCGATTGGGATGGTCTGATCCAACAGATTGTTTTGCGTTTGGCAAAGCGCTCGAAACTGCCGGAGCAGATTTGTTAACTGTGCATGGTCGCACAAAAATGCAAGGTTATTCCGGTGAGGCAAATTGGCATCAAATTGCCGAACTCAAAAAACAGGTATCGATTCCTGTCTTGGCAAATGGCGATATGTTCACAGCCCCTCTTGCCATCCAGGCCTTAAATGAAACCGGCTGCGATGGTGTGTTGATTGCTCGCGGTGCGCTTGGAAATCCATGGATCTTTCGACAGATGTTTGAGTTGTTAGATGGAAACACTCCAAAAGCCATCTCGATCGAGGAACGCGTCGAAACCATAAAAGTCCATCTTGGATTTCACTTGGAACAATATGGGGAAAAAGGCGTGACAACCTTTCGAAAACATTTGACCTGGTATTTGAAAGGATTGGACGGGGCCAAAAAATATAAAGAGCGATTGCATGTGGCAACCGCTCGATTAGATGTTGAATCGATTTTAGATGAAATGAAATCAGATCCGGATATGCAAGAAGCGATGGCACACCGAGACGCTGCCCATCCGGATGCATCAGAGCGAATGAAGCTGACGAAGTAATTTCCAAACTTAAAACCCGACGGAAGATTCCAATCGGGTTACGCATGGGCTTTTTGTCTTACCCGGGAGCGAGGACAAGCTGTTGCGAAGGCTGTTTCAATATCATCGCCTTCCGTCATACAGACTCGATCGTTGCTCAACCGGTTTTGTGGTTCACCTGCCGGCCCGGACAGCAACCGAAGTTGCTGCCGGACCGACAAGCTTCACATCCAGGTCCAAACGACGTTGACAAGGGGTATGACCTGGGAAATCCCTCATCATCCTACGTGGTGCCATCCTAAGACAGCAACCCGACGCAGAACTTGTTGAGCCCTTGCGAGCTCTCGATCGTGCTGCGGCCGGCAGCACTTTTTTTCGTACCTTTTTTTTTCGAACCTTTCCTACCGGCCGCAGCAGGCTCTCATTCTGAGACAAGGTCGAGCATTCCTTGTCCCTTCGGCCCTCGGCTTCCGGAAGCCTTGGCCAAACTCGCTAGTTCTTGGGCTTCGAAAAGCTCTTCGAGCTCACGTGCCCCTTGTAGACACGGTTGCCGCGATCGCGACCGTGGCCCGTGCTGATCTGGTGGCGCTCCATGTTCTTGGCATGGGGCGTCGTGTACCGACACCCCTTCTCAGGGCAAACCGAACGTCCAGCCATGTGAACTCCGTGGTGCTCTTGGCACCTTTTTCGTCTTTACGACCGGCCACCCTGTGTGAACAAGCCTTCAGACGAACCGAGGAGTCTACCAGAAATCGACGAATCCGTCAAGGCCCAGGCTCATATTTTTGTTGTAAATCTTGGACAAATAACAATATACAGCCCTATTCAGGCAATATTTTGCATTAAAGCTTTTGAAATACTCGACTGGCAAGGCGCGGGGAAGCCAGCTTCTGAAACGTACAAAATAAAGGTACGTTGAAGAAGTGGCAGGGCCCCGCAACACAGCCAGACGAGGAATTTCAACAGCTTTACCCGTTCCCTTTCTTAAACGTGACCTTAAAATTCGGATACCAACTCTGATCATATTCATCCTTAATCTCAACAGACTGATCTTTCATGTACATATTCAAAGCCAAATCAGACAAAACCTCTTGATCTGTCTGAATCTCCACTTTTAATTCTTCAAATTCTGCAAAATCAGGAGCATTAGCCTTAATGGTTTGTTCAATGGCTTTTTTCTCTTCCCGCATGGTTTTCAATTCTTCTTTGATTTCTTGATATCGACTGTCGTGGGACAATTCATCTGAAATCATTTTCCCAATTTCGCGTTTTCGCTTTTTATTTTTCTCCAATCGTTTATATACTTCTTCCAAGTTTGGCATAGGTAAAATAATGATGAACAACGAGCGCTATTATAGCATGAGAGAGAAATTGGTAGATAGTAGATAGAGACTTGATAAAGATCGGGATAATAAACAAAATAATAATGTTCTTTTTTGTTTGTACGAAACTTAAACAGGCTCATTTCATTACCCAAACAATAATCGCCACCTGGATCAAAACAAATAATCCAACCACAAATTGAAAAGAGACTTTTCGAGTTTTGTGATGAACAAAAACATCCCAATCAGCATTCCAATTGAACCGCCAAAAAATGTTGCGATATATAAAACAACCTCAGGCACGCGTCTTGAACGCATGGAAGCAAAAAATTTATCCAAGACCACCAGCATCAATGTCACTGTATTTGTGACAGCCAAAAGTTGCAGGGGCCAAAAAAGCGGATAAAAATAAGACATGGCAAGATAGCCAATACAACAAAGTATAAGCCAAATACCAATCCATTGTTTTACATCAGGGTTCATATTTTGACGAAAAATTCATTTATTGATATATTCGCCACACGATAAATTTCGTATATCGATATTGTTTCCCTCCCGAGTCGTCTAACGGCAGGACATCAGGTTCTGGTCCTGAGTATCGGGGTTCGAATCCCTGCTCGGGAACCAAATAAAAATCATCAGTTTGTCTGGTGATTTTTATGTTGCAATACTTTCTACGTTGAGAAATTTAAAGATGTTTTTATTTCTTGAATTTGTCTTTCATGAACTTCAACCACTTGTTCAATCCTTCTTATCCACTCAATGGTTGCATAACGTTCTTCATCAATACGCTTAAGAATCGTCAACATTTCGTCATTTACAGCCGTTTGTTCCAAACGAAAATCAGCCAGCTCGGCTTTTGTAACAATTTGTTTGAGCAATTCATCATGCTCAATAAGTTTTTCAATAATTTTATCTTCTTGCATACCAAATCTATTATCAAACAAACGATCATCAAGGTCAAACCGTGGCACTTCCGCCAAAAGCATCAATAAGCGATGCCACAGCCTCATCTTCTTTTGATTTGCCAAGCACGGCTTTAATTTTCACGGCCTTTCCAAGCACACGCTCCAACACACTTTCCACCAATCGACGATTTTTTTCCTTGTTCATGGTTTGCACATACAAATCATACGCAAACGAAAGCTCAACCTGATCCGCATCCACCCCTTTTACTTCACACGATTGCAAAAACAATGGCAAAGATGCATTACACTCCTGAATTTGTTCAAACACTTGCGGCCACTTTGCCCTGACCTCATCTAAACTGATAACCGGAACACTCCCAAAAACGGTTTCTTGAGGAATCACTTCTTCCAAGTGCGCCTCAGATACCACTGGAACATCTGTCACGGGTTCAAAGATGACCGGAGCAGGTTTAGCTTCAGCATTTTTTTCTCGACTCAAATCAACCCCCTGATGCTGAAAATGTGATGGAGGGGCTGATTCTCCCACAACATCCTGACACAGAGTGACAATAGCCAGCTCTGTTGGTAGCTGTGGAATTTCATCGGTACGCACATGACGTCGTGCTTTCAAAAACAGATCAATCGCCAATGTAAAAAATGCCAAATCTTCTTTTTTCCCTGCGGCAACAACATTCAATAATTCAGAACGTAATCCATCAATCACCTCATCCAAAAAGTGCGCCAGATCCATACCTTGCTCCAACTGTTGATTGAGTAAAGAAACCGCAGCCGCCGCCTCTTTTTGTTTGATGTGTAAAATAAAGGTTTCAATCACAAGCGAAGAAGACGCGGGCAACACAACCGAAGCCTCTTGCATGGTAATGGGCGATGCCCCAAGCGCCAAAATTTGCCCAAGCAAACTTTCCGCATCACGCTCTCCTCCCCCGCTTTGTCTGGCGATTTCTTCCAAAACCAAAACATCCACCTCAACCCCTTCGGCTTGAACAATTTTTTGAAGCCGTTTGACCATCACATCTTTCAAAATTTTGTGAAAATCAAAACGCTGGCATCGACTCACGATCGTAGCCGGAACCTTGTGCACCTCTGTCGTTGCCAAAATAAACATCACATGTGAAGGCGGTTCTTCCAATGTTTTGAGCAGCGCGTTAAACGATGAGGTGGAAAGCATGTGAACTTCATCAATGATGTACACTTTTTTCTTGAGTTGATTTGGCGCAAACCGAACACTTTTGATGATGTTCTCGCGCACATGATCCACATCCGTGTGCGAGGCAGCATCGATTTCGTACACATCCAGCGCTGAACCGTCTGCAATTTGTTTGCAAGAAGAACAGGTGTTGCATGGTTCTGACCCTTCGAGTGATTCACAATTCACGGCCTTGGCCAGCAAACGCGCCACAGTTGTTTTTCCAACCCCGCGAGGCCCGGTAAAAAGGTATGCATGCGAAACAGAACCAGAGGTAATCTGGTTCTGGATCGTGGATGTAACATGCTCTTGTCCTGAAACATCCGCAAATATGGAAGGTCTGTATGTTCGATACAGAGCGAGCATAGAAATCGAAACTTATTTTTTTATACTTTCAAATGCCGCCCATCTGCAGGTTTCATTTCCGGATGGAACCAGAATAACAATCTCATCCCCCTGCAAGGCTTTGTGATAACTGATGCTTGCGGCAAGTACTTTATACACGCCTGAGGGGCAGATGACAATATGCTGATTTTCGCCCGAATCCATGGATAATGTGCCGGATAATCGTCTGCGTTCAACCGGTCCGATTTGTTTATACACATAGCTTCCGTCCGGCCGAATCGTGAGTTTAAGGACGTCGCCCTCCACAAGATGTGATTTGGACGCATAATTTGGCGGTACATCATAACGAGTGGCATCTGAGGCAACCATGTGGGTTCCATCAAACACCCCTTCGATCATGCGCAACCCCACCTCTGATTCAAGGGCTGATTCCAATTCTTTTTTTACTCCAACAAAATGCACCATTTGTCGTGTGGCTTTGGAAACATCACCTTCTTCAAACAACTGAATGACATGTGTGAGGGATTGACGAATTTGTTTTAACATCTGCACAGCCAATTTCACGTGCGCATCTGATCCGGACACCATCTGATTTCCGGCTTGATGCGGTTCTGGTTCAAAAAACGGTTCATTATTTTGATTCATATGTTTGTTTTTGTTTTTTGTTTAGACATGACCTTCGACAAGCTCCCCAAAGGGGCCCATTCTGGGCAGGCAATATCTACTTTATTTTGTTTCTAATCAAACCTCTATCTACTGTCTACTATCTACAACCCTCTACTTCTCCCCCATTGGCGGAAGTTGCGGAACATTGGATTGAATGCGTGTGCGCTCCAAAATTTCTTCTTCAACAATCGATTTATCACGTCCATATTTCAACCGCGACAATTCTTTGATGGCCTCTGCCAATTCAGGATTTCCTTTTGGTGCCGGTTTTAAGTTCATGGTAAACGGTTTCATCTGCGAGTTATCCACGATCATCTTTACATACCAGGTAAATTTATCCGAGTTGATCAAATCATACCCCTTGAATTCCGGTGCATAAATTTTTTCAAACGTTTCCACATCTTCCGGTCCGATACGCGCCACAAAGTTCGTTCCCACGTTTCCAAACACCGCATCTTTAATTTTGGTATCATTATTTTTGACCAACTGACCAATGTATTGGTGAGCAATGATCAAGTTCAAGCGATATTTACGTGCCTCAGACAAAATGGTGGCAATGGAATCCGTAATAAAGTTTTGGAACTCGTCGATGTACAAGAAAAAGTCATGACGATCCTCTTCGGGCATATCCGCGCGAGTAAGCGCAGCCATCTGCAACTTTGACACAATGATAAGCCCCAACAATTCCGCGTTTACGTCTCCGGTTTTTCCTTTGGAGAGGTTCACAAGCAAAATCTTTTTCTTGTCCATGACCTCACGAAAATCAAACGCGGATTTTTGTTGACCGATGATGTTGCGCATCATTTCGTTTTCCACAAATCGACCGACTTTCGAAATGAGGTACCCCAACATTTCTGATTTGTGAAAATCACTGGTTTTATCCATTTCATTTTCCCAAAACGATCTGACAACCGGATCTGTTAATTTGGCGCGCCACATGTTTTGAAATTCCTGATCTGAAACCATACGCGGAATTTCCGCAATGGTTCCATACTCATTTGGATCACACATAAGCGTCAACATGTAGTTGCGCATGTTGTGTTCAAACATCGGACCGATCATCTCAGGTGGAGACAACTTGTAGAAAATCGCAATCATTTCTTGAACCGCAAAATCTTTCATGTTTGGATCTTTGACCTCCAACATGTTAAGCCCCATGGGTCGATCCAAATCTGAAGGATTAAACACGATCACATCATCCACTCGTTCACGCGGAATGTTCCGCAAAATATGCTCAATCAAATCTCCGTGAGGTTCCACAACTGCCACTCCATGTCCGGCTTCAATATCTTGAATCGCCAATTTGGCAATGGTTTGGGATTTACCGGATCCGGATTTTCCAATCAAATACATGTGTCTGGATCGATCAACCGTCTTCATCCAAACCGGTGTTTTCACGCCACGATACACGTTGTAACCAATCTCAATATCACCCTCATCCGGACCAGACGGAACACCGGCCGGCACCGGACCTTTGCGAGCAATCATCCATTGAATGTTTGGGGTTTCTGTCCATGGCAAAGGCAAATGCCACAAACTCGCCATCTCCTCTGTATTCATGACAAACGTATTTCTTGGATCAAACAGTCGGTGAATAAATCCGCGTACAACGCCTTTTTCCGAACGTGGCACCACTTTCACAAACGAGTTGCCGTATTCATAAATGTTGTATTGCGAAAACGCGCCCAACATATTTTGCATGAGGGTTTGCGCTTGAACAGCATTTGTGGATGAGGCAACAAGACGCGTGCACACATCCATTCCAGCCTTGCTGGCTTTTTCTTCCAAGCCTTTTACCACTTCTTCCTCTTGTGGACTTAGGCGATGTTCTTTTTCCGGTTGTTTTTCTTGCTTTGCGACTAATCCGGTGAACTCAAGCCAGTTTGTTCCATCTTTTTTCTTTCCGGCGATTGCCTCGCTCATTTTCATGCCCTGCTGCATGCGTTGAGCGATTTTGATTCCACGATCTCGCCACTTGCCACGAGCAGATCGCACCACAAACTGAAACGCGGCCCCGTCTTCTTCCGGAAGTTTTGAAAAAACGTTTGTCAGGGCATTGAGCGGATCTTTGTCTAATTTACGATAGGTCTTGATAGGAAACGCATGCTCTCGTTTGAGCGCAACATAGCTTCCCAAAATAGTTCCTTTTGGTTGAAAAATATTGTAATCCTCCACCTCTTCATAATACGAATCAGGATACGCAGCGCTGATTTGCTGCTCAACAAGGGACTGATATTTTTTTGGGGTCACGATGTAAAATCGGATCACCTTTTTTTGAACAACAATTTCAAATGCAAACTCATCACTTCTTCCAAATAACCAAGCATAAAATCCTTTTTGTGCTTTAAGTCCGCCAACAAACGAAAAAAAGATTTCAGCCGCAGCAATGGCTTCATGAACGGTTTCTTTTTGCGGACCGCGCTGGCTTTCTTCCTCATGCCGAAACTTTGGCAAGGTCACAAGCAAAACGGCTTTTTGAAAACTGCTGTGCCGCGCACTTGCCCATCGATGTAAAAAGAATCGGGCAATGTACAAAAACCCATACACAACAGCCCCCGTGCCCAAACACCAAAAAATGATCTGTGCAAAAAACAAATCATTGGTACCGGTAGCGGCAAGAGGGGCCACATCGGTTGTCAAACCTAAATCGAATATCACAAAAGATCTTTGTTACCGCGACGTTTTTCTTCTTCGGTGATGATGTGAATCTTATCCGTTTTAATTTTCGCTTCTTGCTCCAAAAAATACCGATTCACTCCTGGGATAAGTTTTAACCAATCACGAATAAGGAAAAAAATTTTTTTCGCGTTAAATTTGGTTGAATGAATAAGTTGTCGAATTTTTGAAACCGTTTGTTCCCCTTTTGCTTTAAACACCTTTTGCTGAGATGGGGTCATGGCCACATACAACTCTTTCAAATCTTCGGCCAAGACATCATCAATTTCTTTTTCAAGATTGTCTTTTTGTGGAGCGGTTGTTTGTGTCTGAACAACCTGAGGTGTCATAACCGGTTCTGGTTGGACAACCGGCTGTTCAACTTCATCTACCATGTGTTCTTCTTGTTCCAAAACCTCAGCTTCCATCTGTTTTTCCGTATCCGTGGCTTGCGATTCAACCGAAACAACATCCAAAGAGGCAACAGCTTCAGATTCCGGGGCTTGTTCCGTTGTTTTCTTTTTTTCTTCAATCATAAAAACCTCCACTTAATACAAACAGTATATCACATCTTCCTCAGGAAATCTTTCGAACACGCGTTCCCTCTGCCCCATCTTCCACCACATATCCTTTTTGCAACAATTCATCTCGGAACTGATCCGAGGCCGTCCAATCCTTAGCTTGTCTAGCTTCTTCTCGTGCATGCACCAACACCATAATCTCTTCCGGCATATCTTCTTTTTTGCCCATTTCTTGCACAAGATTCAATCCAAACACAGCATCCATTTTTTGAACCACATATTTCTTTTCCGCTTCTGAAAGATCCGCATCCAACAATTGCCACAAAACTGCCAAGGCTTTTGGGGTATTCAAATCATCATTTATGGCTTCCATAAATTTCTGTTCGAATTCAAATCCGCCTTCTTTCGCCTCCATGTCCCAGGATCGAACCGCTTGTTTGATTTTACTTAACGCATTTTGTGCGGCACCGAGTGATTCAAATGTAAAATTGAGTTTGGATCGATAATGTGCTTGCAAACACAAATAGCGAAATGCGAGTGGATCAAATCCTTTTTCCATTAGATCCGAAATGGTATAAACATTTCCAATCGACTTAGACATTTTTCCTCCATCCACAGTAATAAATTCATTGTGCATCCAGTAATTTGCCTCAAGTGTGTCTTCAGCCCCTTGTGTTTGCGCCAATTCATTTTCATGATGCACAGCAATATGATCAATACCGCCCGTGTGAATATCAAACGGAACTCCCAAAAACTTTTTTGACATCACCGAACACTCAATATGCCAACCAGGAAACCCAACACCCCAAGGAGATTCCCATTCCATTTCGCGTTTCTTGTCTTTTGGTGAAAATTTCCACAAGGCAAAATCTGTTGCGTTTCTTTTTTCACCCATCTCTACGCGCGCACCAGCCTGTTTTTCTTCTGCTTTTTGACCAGACAATCGGCCATACTCCGGGAGTTTTGACGTATCAAAATAGACACCGTCCGATGTTTGATAGGTATATCCGCGATCTTCAAGTGTTTGAATCATTTCAATTTGTTCTTCAATATGTTCAGTGGCTTTTGGATAGGCTTCAGCGCGCTGGATGTTCAATCGGTCCAAATCATCAAAAAAGGCTTGTGTATAAAACTCAGAAATTTCCAAGGCTGACTTTCCCTCTCGTTGCATGGCCACCAACATTTTATCCTCACCTTCATCCGCATCATCGGTTAAATGCCCAACATCTGTGATATTCATCACACTTTTCACATGCAACACATTGGCTTGCAACATCCGACGCAGCACATCCGCAAATAAAAATGCGCGCATGTTTCCGATGTGTGCAAACCAATATACGGTCGGCCCACAGCTGTACACACCAACATATCCTGGTTTGATCGGATGAAAATCTTCTTGTTTTCTGGTTAATGTATTGTACAGCGAGATCATACACGCATAAGTATATCACGCCCAAAAAATGCGTCATCTTTTCAAAAACCAAACAAAAAAGAGCCCGATTGGACTCTTTCAATTTATTTTGCAAAAGCGTAGGAAGCTCCTGAGGCATCCAGATAGGTTGGATGTGTTTCTTGAACAAGGCCGATCATTTTCACAGAACGTTGAATGTTGGCCAATGATTGAGCTTCTCGCGCATCTACTTCCATGCGTTCGTTTGACAGCGTCAGGGTACGAATGGAATTTTCTAAATCGCGAATGGCATATCCTTTTGAGGCCGTTCCATTCACTTGGATAATATAGAAAAAACTGCACAAAATCAGGAGGGCAAGAGTTGCCATGTTCAACCAAAACGTGTGCTGCATCAGTGTAGAAACAATTCGCTTCAGGCGAAATGGTTGATTGGATGTAAAGGATGATGTTTGTGCGTATGTCATAGGATTGGACGTGGGGCGTCCGAGTTCAATGTGTTTTTATTTTTTGATGGCCACGCGCAATTTAGCGCTTCGCGACCGTGGGTTTGCTTTGATTTCTTCTTTTGAGGCTGTGATAGGATGTTTTGTCACCAACTCCCAATCATTGGATGATTTGAAAAATTGTTTAACCAAACGATCTTCGAGCGAATGAAAAGAGATGATGGCGAGTCGGCCGCCAAGCGCGAGAAGATCTCGACATTGTGGCAAGGCTCGTTCCAACTCTCCCAATTCATCATTAACCGCAATACGCAAGGCTTGAAAAATTTGCGTGGCCGGATGAATCGGACCATGACGACGGATCACCAAAGAAACAACGTTGGCCAAATCTGTGGTGGTTTCAATCACGGATGATTTACGCGCCTCACAAATAGCTTTTGCCACATCTCGTGCGCGAGGCTCTTCGCCATACACACGAAAGATGCGTGCCAACCCCTCCTCATCCCAGGTTGCAATAATTTCTTTTGCATCCAAAGATTGTTTGCGATCGTATCGCATATCCAGTGGCCCTTCCTTTTGAAAAGAGAACCCGCGAGAAGCATCATTGATATGAACCGAGGAATATCCAAGGTCCAACAAAATACCGTTCACAGACGAAAAGCCATGAGCTTGTGCCTGAGAAATCAAGTTGGCGTAGGAGTCGTGCACAAACACAACTCGATCGCCGTATTCGCTGAGTCGCTCTTTCGCGGTTGCCAAATTGACAAGATCGCGATCAAAAGCGAGAAGACGGCCCCCAGGAAGAACACGATGCATGATGGATGCGGCGTGTCCTCCCTGCCCCACGGTTCCGTCTACGAATCCTTGATGCGGCTCCGGTTGGAGATGAGTAAGCACCTCCTCAAGAAGGACAGGTTTATGGATATATTGAGTCATATATATAAACAAAGCCCCCTTGTATTAGCCGGGAAGAGGAAGAGAGTGAAGAAGTGATTTAGTGACAAAGTGTTGGTGGTTTTTTATTTGAAAAAAATTTCAAATAATTTCCCTTCCATCACTTTTATGACTCTTCACTTGTCACTTCCGCTTCCCAGCCCTCCGAACATGAACATTTACACTCCCAATTCACCCAATTGTTCGGCAACAGACTCCGCATCCTCCTCCATCTTGGATTTATACGCGTTCCAAGTGGATTCGTCCCAAAGTTCGAGACGATTGAAGAGTCCGGCGATGACCACGGATTTTTCTAACCCAGCGTATGTTCGGAGATATTCCGGTAACACCACTCTTCCCTGTTTGTCCACTTCCACGTCCATGGCACCCGCAAGCATGAGTCGGGCGAAGGCGCGTGAAGAGGACTGCCCCAGGGGCAAACTTGCCAATTTTTCTGCAAGCTTGTCCCACTCCTCCTTGGGGAACAGAAAAAGCGAGGTGTCAAGACCACGTGTCACCACGGCTCCTTTCAAAAGATCCGCGCGAAACTTTGTTGGAATCGCCAAGCGGCCCTTTTCATCTAAGTTGTGCTTATACTCGCCTATAAACACATGGAATAAGTGGTGAGAGTGAAAGAAATCTTTTATGAGTTAAATAAAAGTGAGCACCGGAAGGTTTTACTCCCAATCCCCACTTTCTTCCACCTGGATCCATTTTATTCCACCCACAGCCAATGGTCAACACAAATAACACCAAAGTTATCCACACAAACAAAAAAAAGACGTCATGAATTTACAACTTTTGAAATCCCGGCTAATTTATGGCGTCCGACCATCTTGGTCGGCATGGTGAGGTCATGTCCCATTCGTTCCCAACCGAACGCTTGCTAGCACTTTTGCGACTGGAAGGCTTTGAGAAATACAACCTGATTGTCAAAGAAGTCAGAGGTCACTATATCACCCACGTTGGAGCAAAGGATTTTCCGCAGGTGATCACCGGCCCGGAACAGCAAGACAATCCGTTTGGGTCTCATCCGGACACGGTGGTTCCCTCTCGTTTGATCGAAGGAACCATTGTCACCATTCATTCGCGCCCTTGGCTCGTTCACGAAAACCATGTTTGGACCGAGTTTGGATGTAACCACAACTTGCTCATTCTGAAAGCCGTCATCGCAAACACGAAAGATCCTCAGTTCAGCGTCCCGGCCATCAAGCCTGGTGATCAATTCACCCTTCCCTCAAGCGTTGCAGAGCTCACCATCTGCAACCTGTTCGATAAGGCCTACGATGCAGTGGACAAGAGCCATCGCTGGGGTCCGTTTCAGGGACAATACAAGATCACGGACAAGCACGATCTGCTCGAACGACTCATTGAGTTTGGTCTTGCAGAGCCACACTGGCTTGTTCCAATCCCGAATGTCCCGCTTCTGACACAAGGTCTATTCTCTTCGGTCCTCTTCGAAGTGAGGGCCACGGATCCGGAAATCGAAGTTGGGATCGCCCACCTCATTCAGGAAGCGAAACTCGCCATGCATGTGTTCCGCGGCGTGCCTGTGAGCGAACTCTCGGTTGAACAGATTCTGCGCACTGCCCTAGCAACCGCATTCCGCGCGCTCGCGCACAAGGCAAAACAAGAAAAACTCCACCTCCAATATGATGAGGTGAAGAGATTCATCTTTGTGCTCGAACAGTCCGGGTTCATCACGGACATCAGCCTCTAACCTCTTTTCAGAGGTTTTTTTATTTGTCTGTTGTCATTGCGAACCCCAACGTTGCGTCGGGGAGAAGCAATCTTTTTAACTTAAACAATTCCTTCTTTGTTATTTGGAATTTGTCATTTGGAATTTCCTCTATTTCCACTGCGTTTCCAACATTGGATTTGATTCATCTACCACAACTGTAAAACCGATGGATCCAACCACCAATCCTTGTTCTGTTTCCATGCGCACGCGCCATTTACCGGCGGCGGTATTTGATTTCATGGAATATCCGCGATACCCCCCATCTCGTCCACCAACAAGCGCAAACGAAAGATGTTCTTTATCGATCCATTTCTTTTGCGTGGCATCATACCATTGCCATCGATGCACAATCCGTGTGTTCAATTTAGCCGGTGCAAAAATAGATGAAAACACATACACGGTATTTGTTTTTGACACATGAATGGTTTGACCCGGAATCAGAGCGTCCCACCAGGCCAATTTTTCTGCGGTGACTTCATAGTGTCCGCCAGAGCGAACAATGTTGTGATACACCCCGGCCTCACGCAAAGAAAGCGGAAGAGGCGGAATCACATTTCCCAAATATAGTGAAATCATCAGCACAAGCACCACAGCCATCCCCGCAAAAATCGATCGTGATTTTTCTTGCACCTCTTTTATCCACTTGGATAATCCGAAAACATACGCCCCGACAAGAATAAAACTTCCAAAACCGGCAACAAAAAACCAGACAGGGTTCAATGATTTCATGACATAGGGCAACACCAAGGTGCCAATCGAAAACGTCACAAAATACAACAACACACTTTGAACCACGGGCGCAAAAAAACGCTTGGCAAACACCTCTTGCGAAATCATGAGAAAAGCCAAAACCAAAATCACGGGCCAACTCACAGAAAACGCGCCACTAAACCAATAAAAAACCAAAGAGGCGCTGATCAATGATCCAAATGAAAACGAGAGAACATATTTGGCAAAAGCGTGCCATCTTGGTGTTTTGAGTGTGCAAACAAGAACCATGCAAACAAGAATCGCCGCGTAATAAGCACCAATGAGCCAATACGTTGTCTGCATGTTGATGAGTCGAAACGTGACAAAATCCGCAGCCGAACCAAACACAAGCGTAAGCGGCATCAGCCAACGCTCGTATCGTTCATACCATTGTTTTAATTTCTTTTTCATTATTTTTTCTTGTCCTTTTTTGGTTTCTTGATATTACGATTTTTTGTTTGCGCATGATTTCCTTTTGCCATAGATCAATAAGATTATTTTTAATTATTTTCTCCCTCTTCCAACACCTTGTATGCGATCAATGTCCTTTGAATAGCGATCTTCAATGCTTACCTCAAAATCCTGCACCTTTTGTACTTCAGCGTTAACTTCATCCAAATGATCCAAATAAGCGCCCTTTTCTTTTGCCTTCTCAAACAATGTACGTATTTGTTCTTCCATTTCCTTCATAAACAGATGATCTGTTTGATAAACATCTTTCCAAAGCCTTTCAATAAGCATGGGTCGATCTTCGTCATCTGCCGGATATTTTGATAAGACGTCTTCAATATCTTTTTTTGCCAGTTCCAGGACATCTTTTTGCACAACTTCTTTGTTGTAAAAATGATGATCAATCGAAATTTCTTGTTTATATTCCGAGATAATTGCCAAAATCTTATGAATATCCTCTGAATCAAACAAAGCACCATAAATGCTTGTGCCGGTATGAAATGATCGACCACTAAACAATTCAACATTTTGCACATGACCATCCGAAAGCTCAACTAATTTTTTTAATCTGCGTCTATTTTCTAATTCCCATATCTCCCTTTTTGGGAATCCATATTCTTCTGATAAATGCCACCACTCATAGGAACCAAAAGGAATGAAGGCTTTAGACAAAAGTTCTTTTTTGCGTCTTCCTTTGATGAGTTCTTCTTTATTATCACCATCCAACAAAAATAGATTATGATCTCCAACATCAATAAAAACATCTCCTGCCCGCGTAATACTAAATTCAGGTAATTGATATTCCTGTAAACTTTTTTCATGAAACAAAATATCCAAATAAATATCTCCGGCAGATTTTCCAATCGAAGGAGCAAGTTTTCTCAATTGATTATGAATTTCGTTTCTTTCACGATCGATAAACAAAACAATAGAATCATCCTCTCTCTTTCTCTCTGCCTTTCTTAACTCTTTCATTTTTTCGACATACTGTCGAACAAGTTGTTTGTACTGTTCATTCAAATCCATATTTCACATTCAAAAGCTATTTCTTTTTATCACCCCACTGCCAACGAGGCGGTTCTCCTTTTTTATAACAAATCAAAATCAAAACAGCAATGGCCACCAGCGTTTGCGGAACAATGTTGAGCAGCGTATCACTGGCAGAATGAGAACGTGTATCTATCCGTGCCACGTTCCAAGCAATAAAAAAAGCAAAAAAAGAAGTGACAACCCAACCTTGCCACGTAACTGGGTACCAACCCCAGCCATAGGTTTTGCGTTTGAACCAAATCTTTTTCATAGAGTTCTATTATACGCGATTGTAAAAGAAAAAAGAACCAAATAGACACATTCTGTCGGTTATGCTTTTGGCAAAAACCCTTTTCGTCGTTTTTGTCGATGAAATTTTACAGCAAATCGATGTGCCTCATCACGCACGCGCTGAAACAATTCTTTTCCTTTTGCAGCCGCAATCACCAAATCTTTGTTTGTGTGATCAAACACCAATCGATCTTGTTTACGATCCAACCCTTTTGCGATTCCAACAATCGGAATGGTCAAACCCAATTCATCCAACACATCTTGCACGCGATTGACCTGTGCCTCTCCCCCATCAATCACCATAACCTGAGGCTGCTCCCATCCTTTTGTGCCAATGTGCACCAATCGTCGACGCATAATCTCTTCCATTGTACCGACATCATTCGCGCCACAGATGGTTTTGATGTTGAATTTGCGATACAGCTGTTTTGCGGGTTTGCCATCCACAAACACACTCATAGCTGCAACCGCATGTGCCCCGGAGATATTCGAATTATCATACGCCTCGATGCGTCCATCCAAATCAATGCCGTCCTTGTGCAACGATTGCACAGGAAGTGCGTAGTCCTCTTTTGTCAAAAGCGCCACATCGCGAATATGTTCAAGCGCAAAAATCTTTTTTTGCAACATGGCCGCGTCTTCAAATCGTAATTCCTTTGAGGCGATCATCACTTCTTTTTTCAGATCTCGCACAATCGCCATTTTTTTTCCGTCGAAAAACTGAATAAGTTGTTTCATGATCTGACGATAGTCTTTTTTGGAAATCGCTCCCACACAAACCCCTGGACATTTGTGGAGTTGATAATCGAAACAGGGCCGCGTCGATCCTGGAGCGCATGTGCTCCACGGAATCATGGGGCGAACCAAATCCAAGGCGCACTTAAGCGAAACTCCACTTGTGTACGGCCCAAACACCCGCAAAAATTTCTTTTTCGCTTTTGCGGAAAGCTGCTTATCAAACGGTTTCACCCCAAACGCTTCTAATTCATGCCCGCGATAAAAAATCGGCTTTGGAAAATCTTCATTGGTGATGCACAAGGACAAATAACTTTTATCATCGCGCTCTAAAACATTAAACTTTGGTTTTTTTGCTTTGATTTGATTTGCCTCAAGCACAAGCGCTTCCAAAACCGACGGAGTTTCCATGTACTCAATCCGATCAATCTGCGATACCATTTCTTCAATGCGCGGATCCAGGCGTTTGTTTGTGAAATAGGAACCAACCCGTTGCTTCAAGGACGTGGCCTTGCCAACATAAAGAAGAATTCCCTTTTTATCAAAATAAAAATACACCCCAGGACCATGAGGTAGCGCATTTTCTTTGATTTTGATATGCTTGGGTATCATAAGATAAAGACAGACACAGGTATTTAATCATTTTCTTGAAATAATTCAATCCTTTAACAATTTCCTTCACTAACCACTTATCACTAATCGCTAACCCCTTTCTTTTCGCATATGAAAAAAATCATCGCCCCTCTTATTCTCCTGACTCTTGTCGGATTTGGATGCACAAAACCGGTTGCCCCAACCAACACACCTCCAGAAAACAAGGCCCAAGTTGATCAACCAGCCCTTACCTTCACAACCGATGACGGCAAAACCGTCACAACCAATGCTGGCGCAAATGCCAAACCAACAGAAACAGATAAAGATGGTGTACCGATTATCGATGTTCAACTCGGAGGAACAGGATCAGGATGGGTTCGTACATTTGATCTCAAAATCGGCAACTATTTCTTTGAACCAAAAATCATTACCGTCAAAGCCGGAGAAAAATTTCGTGTTGATTTCCGAGGTGTCGCTGGAACACACACCTTTGTTATGGATGAACCAAAAGTAAAAGAAACCATCAAAGACGGATCTGGCATTGAAATCACCGCTCCTACAAAACCTGGGTCCTATCCATTTTATTGCGATGTGGAAAACCACAAAGCAAGCGGCATGACCGGAACATTGATTGTGCAATAAAAGAAAACACCTTGCCATTTGGCAGGGTGTTTTTATTTTTCTGTGAAAGAATAGATGCCTTCCCATTTTTCCGGTGGATGTTCCTTGAATTTTTTTGATCGCTCTAAAAATAATTTGCTTGGACCATCATCAAGGATATTAATGGCTTTTTGAAACTGCTTTATGGCCACACCCCATTTTGCTTTCGCATAAGCCGCGCGACCAAATTCAAAGGCGCTGTGGGCTTCTTTTTCTTTTGTTGTCGGCTTTCTCAACAACACCTCAAAAATTTTGGTTGGTTCCTTTTTTCCTTTTACCACAATGCAATCCAATTCTCTAAACCAAACCTCTTTGGAAGCGGAAAACGCGGCGCGCGTTTGTTCACTCACCAACATCGACACGCCATAATACTTGGTCAAACTTTCCAACCGAGAGGCCAAATTCACTTCATCGCCCATCACCGTGTAATTAAATCGTTTTTGCGAACCCATGTTTCCAACCACGACCGTGCCGGTATTGAGACCGATCCCAATTTTGATGGGAATCTTCCATCCTTTGTTTAGGATCTCAAGTTTTTTGATCATGGCAATGGCACTTTGGCATGCATCCAATTCTTGTGTGGAATGATCAAGCGGTGCGCCCCAAAACGCCATAACCGCATCGCCAATGTATTTATCAACCACACCACCATGATCCATGATAATGTCGGTCATGGCTGTCAGATATTCATTGAGCAGTTGGGTTAATTCCTCTGGGGTTAATGATTCTGATAACGTTGTAAACCCGCGAATATCAGAAAAGAGAATCGTCATGCGGCGTACTTCTCCGCCCAAGGATAATTTTTCCGGATGTTCCACCAACTGATCGATCACTTGCGGAGTCAAATAATACTGGAAGCTGTTGCGAATGAAGGCTTTTTCTTTTGCGGTTGTGATGTACTCAAACAACACAAAGAACAAAAACGATCCGAAAAAGGTAAACGTAAGATAAAACACGGGCAAAAGCAAAAATTGTCCAAACAAGACAGATGCGCCAACCACCACACAAGCCAGTACCGCAAACACAAACCCAAGCAAAGGCCATAATTTTTGCGTGCGATGAACAAACCAAGCCGTGATCAAAACAAGAAAAGCGATCAGAGCAAACCCAATCCATTTTGGCAGATCGTGAAGATAGCGCCCGGACAATTCCGTATCAATCGCATTGGCGTTTGCTAAAACTCCGGCCATTTGATTAAACGGGGTTGTGACAAGGTCGTGCAAATTCGGCGCTGTCACACCAATCAAAACAATTTTTTGATCAAAAATGCGCGGTGGAATTTTTCCGTTTAATACGTCCACAAACGGAATCGTGAGAAATCCTTGTGTACCACGATAATCAATCCGATACACATCCGGTGCGTTCATGTGCGAAAGCAAACCGGAAAAACTTTTGAAATCTCCGCGCACATGTTCAGCCCGACGCACAACCGCATCCCCATCCAAAGGAAAATTAATGAACCCTTGCTGGGTGGATGCTTTCAAAATAGAAATAGGTTCACTTACCAACCGATTGTTTGCATCCAAATCAAGCGGTAAGACAACTGGAATGTTTTGTGCATGCCACATGGCAAATGTTTTTGCCAAGACAGCATCATCCTCCTGACCCGCGCGAGACATTTCCGAAAAACTCACATCAATTCCAAGCGCTTTTGGTTTTGCCCCATCGTTTTTCATCTGATCCATGGCCTTGGCCATCACGCGCCGATCCCATGGCCATTGCCCAATCGCGTTCAAACTCTGATCATCAATCGCCACAACCACAACCTGTTGTGACATGCCACGATTCAAAAACAATCGATCTGTCATTTTTTCTTGAACCGAATGAAACAATCCAAAGGCATACACCAAACAAAATCCAACAACCAATATGATGGATGAAAGAATGAGCAAAATGGAACGAGATGTTTTTTTCACAGGTTATTTTGTGACAACAAGCCCACCACGCAATGTGGCCGATGATTGATTGGCACCGAACACATTTACGTCATACACGCCGCCATACAATGTTCTGACTGGAACATTAACGATAATGGTTGTGTCATCCTGCACAGAAAAATCCGTCATGGTAACACTTCCGATGGTGAGAGATCGAACTTGAGCCTTCACAAATCCAATCCCTTTTAGAACAAGACGAACAGATGTGTTTTCCAAAATTGAATTCGGAGTTGCAGACGATAGGATAAGTTCCGGCGTTTCTGGTGTGGCTGGTGTGATGGTGTTATTTGATGTTGTTGCCGGAGGTGATGTGATGGTTCCACTTGATGTTGATGTATCTGTTGAACCCAAAGATGGAGTTGTTGTGATAGTTGGTGTTGGAGCAACCGTCGGTGTTGGCACCTGAGCCGGCGCTGGTGCAGGTGTTTGTGTTGGTGTTGAAGGTTGAACAACCGTACCCGTCATTGATCCGGATGCAGAACCAGCAGATGGGGTTGAAGACGTTGGTGTATCTGTTGTGGCTAGTGCCGTATTTGCTTTGTTTTGATCCTCAGGTTTTTGCGTTTGATTGTTGTAGATAAACCAAGTGTCTGATTTGTCAACGGATGATAAACTTGAAAGAAGCAAATCCCCTGCCTCGGTTATCCGCGCCATGTATCC
>Ga0172373_10002354_pt1 | contig 29182 bp, 28 predicted proteins | sample Lak10m_2_FD_114546 | JGI IMG/M metagenome (GOLD analysis project Ga0172373, IMG submission 114546) | Freshwater microbial communities from Kabuno Bay, South-Kivu, Congo - kab_092012_10m | ecosystem: Environmental > Aquatic > Freshwater > Lake | place: Democratic Republic of the Congo...
AGTCAAATACCACCGGCAAAGCCGGTGGCTTGAGTTTGTGAGCGCCTCAAAGGCGCCCATGAAACCGTGAGCCGCCAAGGGCGGCTTACCCCATTTCGAGTTTCATCTGATCGTACCTCTCGTCTTCCTCTTCCTGATTTCGGATGTAGGCACGAACCATGTGCTCGTCCAGGCCTACCGTCGATACAAAGTACCCTCTGGCCCAGAAGTGCTCCCCCGTGAAGTTCTTCTGGCGCTCCCCGAACCTCCTTGCAATCTGTATCGCACTCTTCCCCTTGAGATACCCAACCACATTCGATACCGCATACTTCGGCGGTATGCTGATACATATATGCACGTGATCGCCCATCAGGTGCCCTTCGACTATCTTCGATTCCTTGTGTGATGCCAGTTCGTGAAACATCTCGCCCAAGTGACGACGCAGCATTCCGAATATGCGCTTCTTCCGTCTCTTCGGTATAAATACCACGTGATATTTGCAATCCCATCTCGTATGGCTCAGGCTCTGATACTCTTTCATGGTGAGTTCCCTTTCTCTTGGCAGAGATCAGAAATTCACGCAGACCGTCGTAAAGGTCAAACCTTGGTGAGTCCCCCGGCATAGCCGGGGGCTTACCTCTATGAGTTATGTACGGTATCGAACCCTGCCGAATCGGGCAGCGACAGATCCAGCAGCAATACTTCGGGCAAACCGGCCTGGGCGGCCTGGCGTGCTTCGGCCAGCGTAGTCACCCAGGTGATATCGAACACCGGTTCCTTGCTGAGACGCAAGAACTGACGCGCCAGATTGGCATCACCCGGATCGTCCTCGATCAGCAATACGCGGCAGATGTCACTGTCGTTCATGAGGCAAAATAAGCGGTAGTATTCACAGTCCGAGTCTATCCCAGACTGCAATTACGGACAATAAACTCGTGTAGAATCCGGCCCAGCACGCACGTTCGTATTGCTTTCCGGCCCGTCTCGGGCATGGACCTTAGCCGATTTAACGATGGAGCCATCATGAAACAACTTATCAGACCTATGATTACCGCCATGGCCCTGCTCGGGGCCGCGACACTGGCCCAGGCCGATGTCAAGATCACCCGGAAGCTCGAAGGCTTTGAAACCCCCGAGTCTGTACTGGTCGCTCCGGACGGCAGGATTTTTGTCTCCGAAATCGCCGGCTTCGGCAAGGATGGAGATGGCATGATCAGCATCATTGCCGGCGGCAAGCGCAAGGTGCTTGCCACCGGCATGGATGACCCCAAGGGCCTCGCCTATATCAAGGGCGCGCTGTATGTCGCCGACAAGGCACGCATCCTCAAGGTAGAGAAAAACGGCAAATGGAAAGTGTTCGCCGCCGCCGAGGCTTTTCCGCAGAAACCGCAGTTCTTCAATGACCTGGCTTCGGACAAGGCGGGCAACCTGTATGTTTCCGACAGCGGCGATCTGCAAGGCAAAGGCGGTGCCGTGTATCGCGTGGCGCCGGATGGCAAGGTCAGTACCATCGCCATCGGCACCGAAGACAAGCGTATTCTGGCGCCCAACGGCCTGCTGCCGGACGGCAGCGACAACCTGCTGATGGTGGATTTCCTCTCCGGCAACCTCTACCGCATCGTGCTGAAAACCGGCCGCATGACGCAGATTGCAGAAGGCTTCGGCGGCGGCGATGGCATCGCCCGCGACAGCAAGGGTGTGCTCTGGATCAGCGACTGGAAAAACGGCCGCTTGTTCACGCTCAAGAAAGACGGCGAACTCAAGCTGGTCAAAGATGGTTTCAAGGCTGCCGCAGATATCGACATCGCGGCCGACGGCAGAACCGTGCTGGTGCCGGACATGAAAGCCGGCGAAGTGGTGTGGGTGAAATAGTTGTCAGTTGTCAGTTGTCAGTTGTCAGTTGTCAGTTGTCAGTTGTCAGTTGTCAGTTGTCAGTCAACATTGTGTATGTGCTTGACTGATAACTGACTACTGATGACTAAAAACTAAAAATACACCTCTACCACGCCATCGCCCTTGGCAATGCCCTTGATGGTCTGGCCGGAACGGGTTTTGACCGAGACGACCTGACCGATTGCGGCGTTGCCCATGGCCTGCCCTTCGGAGCTGACCTTGAAGCCGGCGCCCTGCGCCACCAGGATGACCTGCTGGCCCTGCTTGATCGCCAGCGGGGAGCGCAGCAATTCCGCTCGCAACAGGCTATCGGTCTTGATGCTGGTGGCGGCCGATTTGCCGATCACTTGCTCGGGTTTGGTAAAGAGTCCGCCGGGGAACTGCGTGAGTTCGCGCAACTGCAACTGGACATCCTGCGCCTCGAGAATCTGGCCGCTGCTGATCGGCCGGGCTGCTACCAGGGCATTGCCAGTCACTTTCACCATGACCGGCACATACAGCGACCAGGCCGGAACCTGGCAACGCACCCCCACGCTGGCACGGCCCCACAACCGGTTGCCGTTGGGCAGCCAGGTTTCCAGTTTGCCGCATTTGCCCAGACGCAGCCGCGCATCGGGCCGGGTCACGCTCACAGCAACCTCACCGGCGATATCGGCAGTTTTCTCGCGCACAAAGCGCTCTACCGTCATCGTGATCTCGTCCATCGACTGCCATTCGCCGGCAAATGCCGTAACGCTTGCCAAAAACAAGAAACTCGCGGCGATCGGGATAATTAACTTGCGCACGGACATGGCTTGAATGACAATCTTTCGTCCGAGAATTCTAACCTGAAACCATCCAGTACGCGTTAACCATGGAACAAAATCAGACTCCCATCGACATTGCCCGGCATGCCCTGAAAACACTGGCACAACGTAAAACTGCACCTACTCCGGACAATTTCCGCAAGGTTTACGATGAAATCGCCGGTGTCAAAACCGAGGATCTCACGCAAGTCCTTGCCAGGCTGTTGAAGGAAGCCGGCCAGCGGCGGCCCAAGTTTGCGCGGCTGGCGGCCGATTTGCCGCAAGCCGCCGCCAACTCCGACTGGCCCTCGGTAGAGAAACACCTGCGCCAGTTGCTGCCGGCCGGTGCCGGCACGGCATCCTGGAGCGATGTGGTGCGTGAACTGGTACGCGAAATGGAAGTCAGCCGCCCCGGCATCACTATCGGTAAAAAAAAGGAGAGCGTGGAACGGGTACTGGTCAATTTCGGCGCGGATGCCGAAGTGCTGGCGGAAAAGCTTGCCGGGCTGGTGGCCTCGTGGAAAAGCGGCGGCATGGCCACGGAAACGCTGAGCAATGCTCCAACCGAAGCTGCAACAGCAACTACTGCCAAGGAAAAAACTGCCCCAGCGACCGAGCTACCGGTACAAGCTTCGGTGACCGCCTCGCTGTGGCGCGACATGCTGATACGCACACTCGAATTCGGCCTGATTTCGCAACTGAAATATGTCCCGGAGCTGGCCCGCCAGTCTGAAGAATTGCTCGCGCAGGCGCGGGAAGCCAAAACCGAAAAAGACGTCGCCAGACTGGGCGATGCGTTCAAGGCTTTCTGGTTCAAGCTGGAAATGAACAGCGATGCGCAGTTCCGGCTGCATGAGGAACTGCTGCAACTGCTGCGGCTGCTGGTCGACAACATGAGCGAGCTGGTGGTCGACGACAGCTGGCTGCATGGGCAGACGGCGATGATCCGCGAGATTATCTCCAAGCCGATGGATATCGAGATGCTGTATGACGCCGAAAGCAGCCTCAAGGAACTCATTTTCAAGCAGGGCAAGCTCAAGCACGGCCTGATGGAAGCCAGGGACACGCTCAAGCAGATGGCATCGAGCTTTATCGAGCGTCTGGCAGAAATGACCGAAAGCACGGGCGACTTCCACAAGAAAATTGAGAACTACCATGCAAAAATCTCTGCCACCGAGGACATCGCCGAGATCAACATCATTCTCGACGGACTGATGCAGGACACCCGCAGCATGCAGCTCGATACCTTGCGGGCGCACGAGAACTTCAAGCAATCGCAGGAGGACGTGCAGCAGGCAGAAAAACGCATCCAGCAGATGACCGAGGAAATCAACCAGCTGAGCGCCGTGGCACATCAGGATTACCTGACCGGCACGCTCAACCGGCGCGGCATGGACGAAGCGTTCGAGCGCGAGTTCAACCGCTCCGAGCGCTCCGCCACCCCGATCAGCGTCGCCATGCTGGACATCGACCACTTCAAGAAACTCAACGATACGCTGGGGCATGATGCCGGCGACACCGCGCTGGTACACCTGGCACGCGTGGTCAAGACGGCGTTGCGTCCGACCGACGTGCTGGCACGTTACGGTGGCGAGGAATTCATCATCATCCTGCCTGCCACGGACCAGGCGGAAGCCATAACCGTGATGACCCGCGTGCAGCGTGAGCTCACCAAGAATTTCTTTCTGCACAAGAACGAACGCGTGTTGATCACGTTCAGTGCCGGCGTCGCACAACGCAAAGACCAGCAATCGCCGGAAGAAGTGGTCAAGCGCGCCGACGCGGCGCTTTATAACGCCAAGCATGCCGGGCGCAATCGCGTGCTGGCTGCGGATTAGAGCCTGCCATTGCCGCGCTCCATTTGCAGCTTGCGTTCCGGCAGGCGCAACAGCGGTTTCAGTTCGCAGTCGCGCAGATCGTTTTCGTCGGCAAATCGGATCGCTGCGTCGCCGTTGCGGATTTCCGCGACAATTTCGGCGATTCTGTCCCGCCAGTGCTGCATGAGCGCGGCCCAGTCGGGAAACTGCGCTTCATCGAACAGTTTTCGGGCCCCTTGTAAAGACTCGACGCCCGGCAGCAGCTCCTCAGACGCCGCGATACCGATGAATTTCTGCTCTTCTATGCGCACCTTGGCAAAACAGACGGCGGCGACATCGTTGCCGGACAAAGCCATCGCGGCATAAATCGGCAACTGCGGTTCGCCGATCCGCGTATCGGCCCAGCTTTTCTGGCTGACGCTGCTGCCGGTCTTGTAATCCAGCACGACCAGCCGGCCGTCGGCCAGGCGATCGACGCGATCGATGGTGAGATCGACGCTGATGCCGCCAAGGTTGAGCTGCACTTTCTGTTCGCACTGGTCTACGGAGAACGGGGAACGGGATTTCTCGAACAGCAGCCAAGCCCCCAGCAACCGCTGCAGGCGGTGTTGTTCCAGCGCCAGGAAACGCGGCGGCAACGGTTCTTCCAGTTTTTCGTTGTAGGCCTGCGTCCCTTGCTCCACTGCAGCCTGGATGGCGAGTTGCAAGGCGGCTTCGTCCATTGCCTGTAGATCATCGGAATCGCGCCCCTGCCAGAAATGCTGTAGCGCGGCATGCAGCAGCGTGCCGCGCCCCATCGCGTCCAGCCCCTCCACTGGCTCCTCCAGCGCCCGCGCACCCAGGCGGTAGCGGTAATAGGCCCAGGCCGGACAGATCGCCTGCGCCTTGAGCAGTCCGGTACCGCCGCCGATTTTCTCGCCGGCGATCACGGCGGGTGCCAGGTAGTCGGCCAGCCATTCCATGGCGGCAGGCTGGGCCAACTGCTCCGCCATGGTAAGCGCCATGGCCGGTGTTTCCATGGATTCTGCGACAGCGGCCAGTAGCGGACTCGGTCGCAACTCGCGCTCGCCGTCCTTGTGGGCAAATGAAAAAATCACGCCGGGGGCACTCAACAGCAAGCGCTGGTGAATGCTGCGGGCAAACTGCGCCTGAATCCGGCTGTCGGCGTTTGGCGCGCCGGCGCTGCGCTGGTCCCGGGCCGGTAATAACGGATTGGGGCGCGCCGGCGGCGGCCACAAGTGGTCGTTCATGCCCATCACCCATAGCGCGGTCAGCGGCTCCGCAACGGACTCGAGCATGCCCATGACCAGAACCTGCGGCTCGCCCTCGCTTTGCGGCTGAAAAATCTGTTCGCGGCTGGATTGCTCGAGATAACGCAAGGCGGTCGCTGCCGGCACCGGCCCCAACACGGCGTCCAGCCGGCTTTGTTGCTCCAGCAGCCGCAGCAACGCCTGCCAGGCCTGAAATTCGTGGCTGGACAAGCCGCGTTCGCCGGGCCACTGCACGCCCTGCAGCAATGCCTGCCAGGCCGACACCCAGGCAGACGGCAATTGCCGCCGGGGCCAGCCCTGCGATTGCTGCAGCATGGCCTCAAGGTGTGCGGCCAGTTGCTCCAGTGCCAGTCCGCGCGTCTGCTGCTTGCAGATAAATTTGAACAACCGTTCCAGCGACAGCGTAGACGGCAATAAGGCCCGCATCAGCGCGTCGACCCGCGCGCGCGCGTCTGCTTCCCGCGTATCGGCCGACCAGTAAGGCGACAGCAGCAGCGCCGAAATATCCTGTTGGGCAACCTGCCGGTTGGTGGCCGCCAGCCGCATCAACCGCAGCGCCACTTTCACCAGCGGCTGCTCCGACAGCGCCATTCCCAGCGAAAAGTCGTAGCAACGCGGCGCATCTGTGGCCGCAATGGTTTCCGCATGCAGGTTATCGTCGAGCAGATTGGCCAGCTTCTCGCGCAGTTCGGCCAGCTCGGGCACCACGAGGCCAACGCGCGCCTGCGGGTCGGCAGCCAGTTGCTGCCGGCACCAGGCGACTGCCGCACGACATTCGGCGTCGCGGTCGGTAAGCCCGATCCTGACGGCAGACGCCGGCGCCGTACGATGGCCGCTCCACGGCCGGATCACCGTGCCGCGCGCCGTCACGGCGTCGAACAGGCGCTGCTCCTGCGGACTGATGCGGTCGAAGCCGGCGATACTGATTGCGGCCGGCAGGCGCCCGGCTCCCCGCGCCAGATGCGCAATCTGCCAATCGAAAAAGCGCGCCTGCTCCAGCCATGAATTCTGCTTGCACAGCTGCCGGAAGCTCTCGCGCCAGCGCATGAACTGGCGCGTCTCCTCGGTCATGTCGCCGCTCGGCGCAGCCACGCCCCATACCAGCAAAAGACGGTTGGCCTCGATTGCCGCAGTGGCCATTCCCGACACATCGAAAAGTGCCGCCATGGCGTTATCGGCATAGGTACTTTCAATCGCGCGCTCCCACAGAATGCGTTCCTGCACATTGTCGAGCACCATGCGCGGAGCAAGCTCGGCCGCGATCTCACCGGTCAACAAGGCGGCATCGGTCAACTCGTCGAGCCATTGCGTAAGCGTCATGGCCTGCAACGGCTGCCAGACCTGCAGCCCGCGCGCGAGCTGCGCCCGACCGTGCGCCTGCACTATGCTCTGCGCAAGGCGATTGGTCGAACATAACACCAGTGGAAAACCAGACTCTGCCATGCAGCCATTTTAGCGATTTATCGCGTGAGTCCATGACATCAATTGCGATAAAATTCACGGATGGCCGATCAAAAAAACTACATTACGCCTGAGGGCTATGCTCGGCTCAAGTCAGAATTCGACCAGCTCTACCGTACCGAGCGGCCCAGGGTGGTCGCCGACGTATCCTGGGCCGCGTCCAATGGCGACCGCAGCGAGAATGCCGACTATATCTACGGCAAGCGCCGCCTGCGGCAGATCGACTCGCGCCTGAAATTTCTCATGAAACGCATGGATCTCGCCGAAGTCGTCGACCCGGTGCGCCAGCAAGGGCTGGAAAAAGTATTCTTCGGCGCCTGGGTCACGCTGTACAACCTTGCCACTGACGATGAGCACACCTACCGCATCGTCGGCCAGGACGAACTCGACCTGACCAAGGGTTACATCAGCTGGATTTCGCCCATGGCCAAAGCGCTGCTGGGCAAGGCGGAAGGCGATACGGTCAAGGTCAATACCCCGGGCGGCGAAGGCGAATTCGAAATCGTCGCGGTGTCATATACCGCGCCGGATTAACCCTCGATGGCGACTGGCGTTCCTACCGGCACCCGGTCGAACAACTCCAGCACATCGGCATTGCGCATGCGGATGCAGCCGTGCGACTGCGGCACGCCCATAGGCTCGGTGTCCGGCGTACCGTGGATGTAGATGTAGCGCTGCATGCTGTCGCAATCGCCAAGGCGGTTGAACCCGATTTCGCAACCGGAAAGCCAGAGGATGCGCGTGAGTATCCAGTCGCGGTCGGGAAATTGTGTGCTTAAATCTGGCGACCAGATTTCTCCGGTAGGCCGGCGTCCGGCAAACACCGTATTCAAGGGTTGGCCGGCGCCGATTTTTGCCCGCACGATGTGCCGGCCGCGCGGTGTGCAACCGCTGCCGTTGGCCTCCCCTGCCCCGTTGAGCGCGGTGGAGATGGCATAGATTGCCAGCAACTCACCGGCGTCATTACACAGGCTCAAGGTTTGCTCCGGAATCGAGATCGCGATTTGCATACGGTTACCAGCGACTGGGTGGCTTACGCGATGTATGGAACACCCGCAGGATTTCAACCTGGTCGGCACGGATGCGGTAAGGGATCAGATAATGGGTTTTCGAGACCACCAGTTCACGCGTGCCGACCACCCGCCCCGGCCTGCCCAGAGCAGGTTGTTCAGCCAGCAGCGCCACGGCTGCGACAATGCGTTGCACCACCAGCCGCGCGGCAACCGGGTCCTCGGCCGCGATATAAGCCGCTTCTTCGTCCAGATTAAGCAGCGCGTTGCGCAGCCAGCGGATTTTCATGCCCACTTGCTTTGTACTGCGTTGACCTCTTCTTCGCTGACAAAATCACCTGCGTCCGCCTCAGCCAATGCGGTATGGATTTCCCGAATCTGCCATTCGTTGACTTCGACATACTCGCGAATGGCCTCGGCAGCAAGAAAGGAGCGGCTACGGTGTGTCGCGTCGGCAAGTTGTTCCAGGCGATCCTTGACGGTTTCTTCCAGCCGAATAGTCATGGTAATGGACATGATACCCTCCACAATGTATTAAATTGTGTACAGTGTAGCACCATCACTGTTTCGTTGCGTATATCAGGCCATCCCAATTCCCGTCAGCAGCCGGTGAATACCCCGTGACTCCAGACCGCAAAGCTGCAAACTGGCCTTCGTACCACAGCGGCACATAGGGCAACAGTTGCTGTACTTTTTCAGTGACCGCCGGCCAATCCTGCCGTTCGATCAGCGCATCGAGCGCCGTGTCCTGCAGCCGTCCACGGTTGGCGCCCTTGGGCGGCACGGAACCGCTGTGAAACGCCAGCCGATAAATTTCCGGGGTCTTGATCCCCACCCAGGTCAGGCCATAGAGCTGAAACCGGCCATGCTTCACTTCGTCAAAAAACGTGCCCCAGTCCAGGCTGCGAATTTCCAGGTCGATTCCGGCCGGCTTCATCTGCGCCTGCATGATGGTCGCGAGCCGCAACCGTTGGGCATCGGTAGAAGTTTTGTAAACCAGCCTGAGCGGCAATTTCACGCCGGCCTGTTGCAACAAGGCGCGCGCACCTGCCGGATCATAAGGATAAGGCTTCAGGCCCGCATTGCCGGCCCAGTGTTCCGGCGGCAGGATCGCTGTGGCGGCACGGCTGCCGCCCACCAGGGCATGCCTGAGGATGGATTCACGGTCGACCGCGAGCGTCACGGCGCGCCGGATCAGGGAATTTTTCAGCAGCGGATCGTGCAGGTTGAAACCAAGATAGGAGTAGTTGGCACCGGGGATTTCCTTCACCGTGACTGCACTGTTACGTTTGAGATAGGTCACCAGCTCCGGCGGCAAATCCCCTTGCAGCAGGTCGGCCTCCCCTCGCAACAGCTTGAGCACCCGCACGGTGGGGTCTTTGACCTCTTCGAGCACGATCACCCGACCATCGCTAATCCGCGTCAGTTGGAGCGTGTGGTTCCATGCCTTGAGCTTGAGCGGCCCGCTGCCGACCGGGGTACGGGAAAAATCGTGCCCGGTAGCGATCAGTCGCGCAGGCAGAATCCCGATGACGAGCCGTGCCGGAAACTGCGCGTCCGGCTGCTTGAGGATGAAATCCAGGCTATCGTCGTTGACAACTTCAACTGCGGCAATATTGAAAAATTCGGCGGTATGCGGCGAGTCCTTGAGGCCCAGCAGCGACTGGTAGGTGGCGACGACATCATGCGCGGTCAACGCAGAGCCGTCATGAAACCTTCGGCCCTGTTTGCCCAGGGTAAACCGCAGATGCAAGGGATCGGTCTGCTGCCAGGCGGCCAGCGCCGGAACAGCTCGAAAATGCGCGTCGAAATCGACCAGCGGGCGGTATATCAGCCGGTTGACACGTTCCGAGGCCGCGTCGGTGACATAGCGGGGATCGAGCGTCAGTGGAGCTTGTGCGACAGCGAAACGGATTTCCGGAATGTCTGCCGTCCGAACACAGGCTGCCGCCAGCAGGCAAACCAGCACGACATGCAGTAGCCGCATCAACCCAGAAACTTGACCAGCAGCGCGGCAACCAGGGCAATCGACAGATACTTGAACAAGGTCATCTGGATATCGGATTTGCGGCGAGGCAGCTTGCGACGATCAGCCCCCCTGACTTGCAGGTTTTCGCCTTCGAATACCCTGCGTTCGTTGCGTTCTTCGGACATGTTCAACCTCCAGATTTCTCGAACACCGCCATCGACTCGACATGTGCCGTATGCGGAAACATGTTAACGACACCGGCGGCCTTGAGTTGATAGCCTTTGACGAACGACAGGTAGCCGGCATCGCGCGCCAGGGTGGAGGGATTGCACGAAACATAGACGATACGCGATGGTGCGCCTTCGTCCGGCAGCGCCTTGATGAGATCGAATGCCCCGTCCCGGGGAGGGTCGATCAGCCATTTGTCGAAATGGCCGAGTGCGGCGATATCCCCGGTATTGACCGTAAACAGATCGGTCTCGCGGAATTCCGTCATGCCAGCAAGACCGTTGTAATCGGCGCCTTGCACCGCGCGCCGCACCAGGGCGGCGGAGCCTTCCACGCCAACCACCGTCGCCCCGCGCCGCGCGATAGGCAAAGTGAAATTGCCGAGGCCGCAGAAAAAATCGGCGATCCGCTCGCCCGGCCGGGGATCGAGCAAGGCCATTGCGCGGCGCACCAGCACGCGATTGATGTGCGGATTGACCTGGGTGAATTCGGTGGGCATGAACGGGTACACCAGATTGAATTCCGGCAGCGAATAGGACAACTGCGGTCCGTCCAATGGATGAAACGGGGTAGCGGTTTCCGGGCCTTTGGATTGCAGCCAGAGCTGCACACCGTACCGGTCGGCGAATGCCCGCAGCAGAGGTTCATCCCTGGGCTCTATCGGTTGCAGAATGCGCAGCACCAGCACCGACACCTGATCGCCAACAGCGACTTCGACCTGCGGCATGCAATCGCGGATGGAAAGCTGAAACAGCAGCTCCTGCAACGGCACGATCAGGGTGGAAACATGCGGCGGCAGGACCTTGCATTGCTCCATCAGCGTGACATAGCTGGAGTGTTTTTCGTTGAACCCCACCAGCACCTTACCCTTGGCCGGCACGTAACGGGCGCGCAGGCGCGCCTTGTGCCGATAACCCCAGGCCGGACCGTAAATCGGCGGCAGCATGGATTCCGGCTTCAATTTGGCGATATGCCACAGGTTGTCTTCCAGAATGCGCTGCTTGGCAGCTACCTGTGCCGCAAAATCGAAATGCTGCATGGCACAGCCGCCGCAAACGCCAAAATGCGGACAGTGCGGGGTCACCCGGGCCGATGAGGCCTTGAGGATACCGTCGACACGTGCCATTTCGTAAGATGGTTTCTTGCGGTAGCTGGAATAGCCTACTTTTTCGCCGGGAAGTGCGCCTTCGATAAAGATGGCCTTGCCATCGACGTGGGTGACGCCCCGACCTTCGTGATCGAGGGATTCAATAGTTGCAGTGGTATAAGACATGGCGCAATTTTACCGCATCCTTTTGCCTTTCCAATGACTTGCAAATCGAATCTGCCTGGCAAAATAAACGATCAAGAAAACAAAAAGCCCCTGATCCGTATGGATATCAGGGGCTTTAAACTGGCTACTGCCAGCAAATCAGGACGATCTCGTTAAAAAAACACAGAGATAATCAGGGTAACAATCGACTACTTGCCGCAACCTGCTTCCTGCTTGTGTGTCGTTTCAACGACCACGCGACGATTGGGCGCCAGGCATTGGATCAGTTTCTTGCCAGCCACCCCTTTGCAGTCAACGACAGGCTCGGTTTCGCCTTTGCCGACAGCTTGCATGCGGGTTGCCTGAACACCTTGGGCACTCAGGTATTCCTTGACTGCTGTGGCACGGCGTTCTGACAACTTAAGATTGTAAGCATCGCTGCCAATGCGGTCAGTGTGCCCTGTCACCAGCACAAGTTCAATGTCGCTATATTTTTTAAGCTTCTCGGCAATTTCATTCAGGCTCTGCTTGCCTTGCTCGCTCAATAACGACTTGTCGAAATTGAACAATTGCTGGTCGGAAACAGTGATAGTTTCAACCGTTGGTTTGCATGGCTCGGCCACTGGAGCCGGTGCCGGCGCTGCTACTGGAGCTGGGACAGGGGCCGGCGCTACCACTGGAGCCGGTGCGGGCACAGGTGCAGGGGCCGGAGCAGCTGCAACCGGCATAGGCGCCGGTGCGCCAAAGCGGAAAATAGCTCCCAGACTCAAAATTGTATTGCCGATGGTTTCGGTATCGCGGTTACCCACCAACCCTGTTTCTGCACGGCTCCAGACCTGACGCAGATCTGCCTGCAAACCGAAGGTGTCATTTACCAGATACTGGAAACCAGCCCCGATATTTCCCATCCAGGACGTCTTGGAACCACCCCAGTCAACATTGTTGTAATCGACCTTGTTACGCGCAACACCGGCACCCGCCAGCAGAAATGGCCGGAACTTGTCTCGGCTGAACATGTACAGGGCGTCCACGCCAAAAAGCGTTTGCTTGTATCTGCCGCCAGTGCTCAAGTTATTGTCCTCATCCGGACGGGTATAAGCTGCACCAGCCTGAATGTCCCAATTCGGGCTTAACTCTTTGCCTAAACGGATAAACGCACCGACATCGTCATCGGCCTTCACATCATTATCTGTCCAGTTGTAATTGATCCCCGGCAATGCATACCATGCACCGCGGTACATATCTTCTTCTGCCTGGGCTGTAACAGCTCCAAATACCAGCGCGCCCGCAACTGCGAGACTCAAAATATTTTTATTCATCATGACACCCTTTTCCAAAGTTTAAAGACCAAGCGAATCTGTTTGGATCAGATTATACATCTGTTTTCATAAATTACCTTTCAGCATGGCCACATCAAATCAATAAGTTAACATTTACATGGCATCCTTTTAGAACGATGCTAAAATCTTCTCATGGCCACCAACACTGGTGCCCATGGCAATCACAACGGGAGGTTTTATGGATACGGTAGCGTTGCAAACTTTCTTGACCACGACGGCATACGACCTTGCAGTCAAGGTGGCTGCCGCCATTGCTTTCTGGATAATCGGCCGATGGCTGATCGGACAGGTCATTTCACTGATGCAGTCCGGGATGAACCGCAACCATGTCGACCCGACACTGACCAAGTATTTGGGGTCGATTGTTGCCATCGCGCTCAACATCACTCTGGCCATCGGCATTCTGGGTTATTTCGGCTTCCAGACCACCTCGTTTGCCGCGATACTCGCTGGCGCCGGCCTCGCGATAGGCGCTGCTTGGAGCGGCCTGCTGGGCAATTTTGCCGCCGGGGCGTTCATGCTGGTACTGCGGCCGTTCAAGGTGGGTGATTTTGTCAGTATTGCCGGAGTGGTCGGAACCGTGCGTGAACTCGGGCTGTTCGGCACCACCATCATCACACCAGACAATGTTCATACCATCATTGGCAATGGGAAGATTTTTTCGGAAACCGTCCAGAACTATTCCACGCTCCCGGTACGCCGTGTCGATCGCACCGCCCAGATCGCCAACGGAGTTGATCCCATCGATGCAGTCGCCCGCCTCAAGGCTGCTGTCAGCGGCATCAAGAATGTGGCGACAGACCCGGCACCGGAGGTCAACATCCTTGACTTCAACCCCAACGGCACGGTCATCTCGGTACGGGCTTATACCCATACCGACCACTATTGGCAAGTGTATTTCGACATTAACGAAGCCATTGCGCGGACCGGAAAAGAATCTGGCTGGCCAGTCCCGGCACCCACCTATAAGGTTTTGCAGAGCTAAGCATCAATATCATTGCCCTGTTCTGAATGTAAAAAAGCTCCCGAAACAGGGAGCTTTTTTACATTGTCTTTTGCTACTACGAAGTCAGCACACTCAACCCCATGCCGCAAGAAACTCCTGCCAGTGCGGGCCACTATAGCCCGCCAGCGTTTCCCGCACCAGGGCGATTTCACGCTGGTAGGCATCGGCGGTCAGGATGCCGCGCATAAGCTGGAAACGCAAGAAAACCAGATGCGTGTTGGCGACATCGGTTTCGCAGTAATTGCGGATCGCCTCGATCTCCCCCGCCAGATAGGCGTCCCACACCTTGGAACCATCCATGCCCAGCTTGCCAGGAAAACCGCATAACTGGGCCATGTCGTCCAGCGGCGCGTTGGCGCGTGGTGAGTACATCGCCAGCACGTCCATCAAATCGAGATGGCGCATGTGGTAGCGGCTGATGTAGTTATTCCACTTGAATTCCTTGTCGTCCTCGCCCAGATCCCAGTAGCGCGGCGCCTGCACACCGTTGATCATGGCGCGGTAATGCAGCACCGGCAGATCAAAGCCACCTCCATTCCACGACACGATCTGCGGCGTGTACTTTTCGATGCCGTCGAAAAACCGCTGGATGATCTCCGCCTCGGTCGATTCCGCGCTCCCCAGCGTCCACACCTTGAATCCGTCGTTGCTGCGCAGCGCGCAGGAAATGGCGCAAACCCGGTGCTGGTGCAAAGACAGGAAATCGCTGCCGTTCTGCTGGCGGCGCTGATGGAACGCGAATTGCGCGACATCGGCGGCCGGCGTGTCGGGCGGCAAACCATGCAACACCTTGAGTCCATCGGTATCGGGGATGGTCTCGATGTCAAATACAAGAGTAGGTGTCATATATTGGCTACCAGCAAACTTGCCATCAATGCAGGCCGAGGTTCGGAGAAAGGATTAACCACGGTCACGCCGCGCCACGTAAAGCCGTTCTGCAAGTCTTCGCTGAATAGAATGCGGCAGCGATTTTCCGCAGCCACTGACAAAATCAGAGCATCCCAGATTTGTAATCCATGATCAACCGACAAATCCACTGCGGCCTGAAATGCAACCCAGGAAGAGTCCGCCACTTCAAAAGTGTCGGCCCAACCGAGAATTGCAACACGTGTCGCGCTCGCATCCCGCTTGGCTTTTCCGGTCAGCACACGATAAAGCTCCCCCAACGTCTGCGCAGGTAACAAGACATCCTCCGCAGATAGCTGGTCGATCAGCTTAATAGCCATAGAGCAGCGGTTTTCATCGCCAACCCCTTCAGCGTAAGCCAGGATATTGGTATCTAGTGCAGCGCGCATGATTAGTCGCTGTAGAGTTCTTCGCGTGTCCAGTGGCGCACGCCTGTCGTTGCTTGATTGCGCAAACGCGTCAGCAGGCAGTTTTTCGCCTTGTCACGCTGCACATTGGACGACTTGCTTGGCGCAATGGTCGCCACCGGCTTTCCTCTGGATAAAACGGTAAAAACTTCACCCTTGGCAACTTCGCGCAATACGCTGGAAAATTGGCGGTTAGCATCCGCTGCAGTTACAGTTCTCATTTAGCAATCCAATAAATGTAGTGTTGTGAACTACTTTAATTTGTGGCCAGATTTGAGTCAAGTTAAACTCGGAATTCCACTTAGAAGCTGTCTTAAAAATTCGCGAGGAGGGCTGGATGCAAGGCGCACGGAGCTGAGACAACCGGAATTTACAGAGTGTACATGAGGATTTCGAGCACCGCGCAACGCCGCAGACACTCTCCGCAGCAATTTTTAAGACAGCTTCTTAGACCGTCATTCCGGCGAAAACTGGACCCCATTAATGGGATGGACGCCAACTCCCTGCAAGCAGCACTTCACCTGCGTCAGGATGGGTTCCGGAATTGGCGCAGTGCCGGCCAAGGCCTGTTCTATCCAGCGCGCGGTGACTACTGCATCCATGCTTGCCGGCAGCACCGGTACAACGCCGATCGACCCCTCCTCGGCCTCGGCCAGGATGCGTTGCTCGCCATTGGCAAAAAAATCCAGCTGGGGACAACGCTTGGGGTTGGCGTACACCTCGCCCTCGGTACCGCGCGACAGGATCGCGCGCAGCTTCGCCGCAGTGAACAGCGAGCCCATGCGCGCAATGTAATCGGGATGCGTCACGCTGACGATTTTTAACGAATTCCCGCCGAACGGATCCGCCAGCTTGGCCAGGGTATGCGTGCTGTTGCGCACTCCCAGCCGCCAGCGCAGTTCCAGCAGCGCATCCAGGCCAGGAGACAGCACCTTCGGCGTCACAAAGGCAACTTCGCCCGCATCCAATCTGGCTTGCGCCTGTTCCAAGCTGTCGCAAGCAGGCACGCCGAGTTCGGCAAACACCTGCGCCGTGGTAACGCGCTTGGGATCGGTGAGCGGGCCGTGCACCAGCACCGGCAAGCCCTCTCTTGCCAGCAGCAAGGCCAGCAACGGCGTCAGGTTAGCCTGGCGGCGCGCGCCGTTATAGCTGGAAATCACCACCGGCAACGGCTTGCCGGCAGGCTGTTGCAACTGCCCCACGCGCGCCTGCATGGCCTGATGGAAGCCCAGCATTTCGGCCTCGGATTCGCCCTTGATGCGGAAAGCCACCAGCAGTGCGCCCAGTTCCAGTTCCGGCACACAGCCATCGAGCATGTCGCCGTAAAGCGCGCAGGCCGTGTCTTGATCGAGATCGGTCGCGCCATCCTTGCCGCGGCCGACTTCCTTGATGATCTCGGTGTAATTCATGCAGTAGTCTGATTAAGAAAAGTTTGCGAGCTGTTTGTCGCTGTTGATGGCTTTTCGTTCCGGCCGTATCGAAAATACAGAACCGGCCCGAACTTCAGCATCCAGGCCGGCTTCAGGATTGAGAAATAAAGTACTAGATGATCGAAAAATCACCCGCAGCGAGTACTACAGCTCCGGTGAACGTCGCAATCAACTGCTGCACCGCCGCACCATTGCCATCAGCATCGTAGTAAAGCTTGCCATCCTCGTTGCCGATCTTTTCGAAAATCAGAAAATCGTTGGCATCCGCGGATGCCGACCCAAATATTAACTCGCTGGCAGCTACCGCCGGACCTGCCAGAGAGGTAAAAAATGCATTGTCGAGCACAACCTTGTCGCCCTGACCGGCATTGAAGCTCTTGACCTTGTCGGCGTTCGCGACTCCAGACAGATCGAAAACAAAAGAGTCCGCTCCCCGGCCGCCGGTCAGAAGATCCCTGCCCGCCCCGCCGTTCAGGGTGTCGTTACCTTTCTCGCCGTCCAGCCGGTCATCCCCGCCGTTACCATTCAGCGTGTCGTTGCCGTCGCCGCCATTGAGCTCGTCCCGACTGCTACCGCCGTTGATGATATTGCCCTGATTGTTACCGTCCACATGTCCGCGGCTGGATGAAGTCAGGGTGAGATTCTCCAGATTCTGGCCTTGCCTTCCGGTCAGAGAAAAAACCCCCGCATCGGTTACCACGGTGTCATTGCCACCGGTAGCATTTTCTACCACACGGTCATAGCGGTCGATGATATAGGTGTCGTTGCCCAGCCCGCCAGCCAGCGTATCCGCACCGGCTCCGCCATCCAGAATATTGTTACCGCTATTACCCGTAATCTCGTTGTCCAGGTTGTTGCCGGTAGCATTGATATTGGCAGAACCGGTAAGAACGATATTCTCGATATTCTCAAAACCGTAATCCATGGAGACGGAACCCACCATGCGGCTCCCTACCAGGCCCAGATCAATGGTGAAACCGACTTGCACCGTATCGTCCGTGCCGCCGTCAGGCGTTTCTATGATGGTGTTGTCGTTGTCGGTCAGCGCATAGGTGTCGTTTCCGCCCAGGCCGATCAGGGTATCGGCGCCAAGTCCGTCGGAAATGAAATCGTCGAACGGAGTGCCCGTAATATTGTCATCGCCGGCGCTGCCAATGAAAATCCCGCCTTCGGTCACACCGCCGACGATGATGTCGTTTCCGGTAGTGCCTATGTTTCCGGCATCCGCCGAGAACTGCCAGACACCGGTATAACCCGTATTGCCCAAGGTGGAATCGAGCACGAGCATATCGTGTTGATTGAATGACTGGGTCAACTGGAACGCCGCCCCGGCACCATTGTTGAAGCCGGCAGTCGCCACGACCCCGCCGAAACCATTGACCCCGCCACTCGCCTCGCCGGTGGTCCAGTCGATATTCTCGTAGCGGAACACGATATCGATGGGGTTGGCACCATTTTCGATCAACTGAATCTGGAAGGAGTTCGACTTGTCGTTTCTTTCGTCGTAATAGCCTACGTGATCCCAGGTCGCGGTAAAGATGTGGTTGACCGTATCCAGGTCATACCATGCCAGGTTGCTGCCGCCGGTGAAATCGGTGCTGTTGCGCGTATCGACATCGGCAAAATAGGCGGCGATCATCGGCGTGGAAGTGCCGGTCAGGCTGTAGGGTGTGTAGGTCCCCAAACCGCTGTTAAAGGTCAGGTTGCCGTTGTTGTTGAGATAAACACCGGTATAGGTCTGCCCGAAGAAATTGATGCCGCTGGAAAAAACCGACGTCAGGTCGATAAAGCCGGTGAACTCGTCGTCATTCCGGTCAAGGAAGTTTTCCCCGAAACCGGCAGTCCCACCCAGCCCGCTTACCAGGTGGTTGGAAGTATTGGTCAGTGTGCTCATATTGGCTCTCCAGTCAACAGTAGTTACCAGGACGCTGCTTAATGAGACAAGAATATCACAATGCCCAACAAGATAATATGTGACCCGTCACCCTCCGGAACCCGCCGCAACTGGCGCCTTCTAGGGCGTGTTCACACTAATTTCACGCCTGCGTTGCCAAGATAACGCGATGAATGCAAGGCGCGGAGCGCAGCGAATGATTGTTCCATTCGCAAGCTTCGCAACGCCGCAGACGCGCGTTATCTTGGCAACCCTCCGGGACGGGGGCGATTTGGGAGCCCTCCTTTGTCGCAAGCCACTTGAAGTGGCCTGCAATTCTGCGCGTCTTGCTTCGTGGATGGCATCCCAAATCGCCCCCGTCGCAGACGCGAAATTAGTGTGAACACGCCCTAGTTGCGGGCTGGAATGATGGATGCCGGCTTGCGCGCCTCGCGCGCCGCATCGCGCACGCTACGGATAACTTCGATCAGGTCGCGGGTATTCACCACGCCATCGGTGTTGACATCCATTTTGGTCTTGTCCAGCGCGCGCCGGCCGGCGATGGCATCTTTCAGCAACTGGATATCGACCTCGTCGACCTTCTTGTCGCTATTGATGTCGTAGATGAGCGGTATGCTCGGTCCGCCCCCCGTCGTACCGCCACCGGTCGTATCTCCACCCGTAGTGCCGCCGCCGGTCGTACCACCCCCTGACGTGCCAACCACCGTTGCAGTAGCGAACAGGTTCAGGATCGTCTGCACCGGCAACAGGCTGCCGTTGAATATCAGAATGGCATCCGAACCATCCCCTTTGGTCAACCGGTAGGTTGTGTTCAAATGCACCAGCCGCAGCACCAGTTGCGTGCCGTTGAATGCCGCCGGCTTGCTGAGCGATGCCGTGTAGCCGCCGCCATTGAAATTGGCCGTTGCCTCGGTTTTTCCGGTACCCACATTTACCACCAGCACTGCATCGCCATCGGCGGGGACCAGCTTGCCATCACTGCTGGCGGAGAGTGCGCCGGTCACGATCATCGAAACATCCGGCAGCGGAATATCGGCCGCCTGCACCGGCATCGCCAGCGACAGCCATTGCAGCAGCACCAGACCGGCCAGTACACGGAAGGCAACCCCGGAACCATGGAAATCAAGGCAGTTTCGCATACTCACTTTTAGGGATGTCATGTAAGAGTCGAGTGTATCAAGATACCCGCAACGGTCGCAAGGCGTTCAGGTCTGTGCGCGGCCGCAGCAGGCTCTCCAAATTGGAAATCGAAAGGATCCACCATGCAAACCTTTAGCAAAAAGAAGATTGCCCTGGCCGTAGGCGCTAGCCTGCTGGTCATGGCCAGCGCAGCCCAAGCGACTGCGCCTGCCGCGCCCACCGCGCGTAGCGTACCGGTGCTGGTTACACCGGCATCGCAGGCCAATGCGAATTCGCTGTACGGAACCACAGGATTTACCGGCACGTTACCCGTCAATGTCTATTTCACGGCCCCTGCCGACACCACCTCGCCGGCCATCGCCTTTGCCGTGCTGAGTGCCGGCGCAGACGGCCTGCTGGTCAACGCCGCTAACAACCTAGGCACGACTACCGGCGCCTCGGTTGCTACCGACGACATCGCCGTTTATGCCGGCACCGCAGGCGCATCGCAAATCAACTTGCGGGTACCGACCGCGTCGGTCGCATTCACCGCCAACGCCAACACTGCGAGCGCGGCCAATGCTGCGTTCAGTATTGTCGTGAGTGGCACCGAAGCGCTACGCATCGTCGCTGCCAGCGGCGTGCTGGAATACACCACCGACATTACCGCCGCCAGCCCGACCTGGTTGCCGGTGAGCGTGGCCATCCAGGCACCCTCCGCCACCAATGCCATCCTGGCGACGGACAGCACGGCTGCACCCAATACCACACCAATTGCCGCAGTAGCCGGACAAGCCGCCCTTAATACCGTCGCGCCGACCCCCACTGTCAAGACCCGCGCCACCGCAGGCCTGGTCGATGGCGTGGTGATCGACACCATCACCCCACTCACCGGCGCGCCAGTGGTCAACAGTGCATCGGCCGCCCTGACAGTGACTTCCAACATCGCGCCCGCCAGTGCGACCGACTTTGCCGTCCTGCAAACGGCGCCTGCAACCGGCGTTACCTCGGCGGTAGTCGCAGGAGCCACTGCACAGTACTCTGTAGTGTTCGGCACCCCGCTCACGGTAGACTGGACCACCGGCAACGCTGCTGCCGATGCTGCGGTTTATACCGCGGCAAACTTCAACACCGGGGTAACCAATGCATTCACGGTTGCCGCCACTGCCACGGCAGCCAATCAGGCAAGCTATGCGAATGTCTATACCGCTCTCGGGGTCGCAGCCAAACTGGCATCGCTGCCGGCAGCGACAGATGGTGCCAATCCGAGCATCACCAAGGCCGAGTACGATACCTTCTCCGGCAGGCTGATACTGACGATTTCGGAACCGAGCACGCTTTTCACCACGGCCCCGCATGACAGCACACGCGAAGTGGCAGAAAACGTATTCGTCGGTACTGCCGGCACGACTGCCGATCCGTCGCTGGCCGCGCTGGCGCTCAACAACGACCTCGATCTGAGCGTTGGCGTCACCAACGCCAGCGGCCTGGCCACACTAACCATTACCGACCTGAACGCAGGAAACAACACCAGCAATCTCGGCGATCTGGTGCTGGCAGCCGGCAAGGTCACGGTAAGCAGCGGCATCGCCCTCAAGGAAACCAACGACTCGGGCTATTCGTCAACCACACCGGCACTGGATACTACCGCACTGGCCGATGTAAACGGCGTGCAGTTGCGCGGCGGCGTGCTGTCCAACTCCGGCGTCATCGAAGGTGCAAGCGGTACGGGCATCGTTGCCGTTGCTGCCCAGACGGTCATTGATTTCGATGGCATCTCGCCCCATGCACCGGTCGGCAACACGATTGCCAGCGCCCAGACCAGCAACGTCGAGCCTGACAAGATCGCCCAGATCACGGTTAAATTCGAAACCACCCATGAGATCGCTTTTGGTGCCGGCAAAACAGCCGCAGACCTCGTCGGCAAGATTCGTGTGACCGTCTTTGGCGACGCCATAGGTAATGGCGCCCCTCAAAACTGGCAGTTCTTCCCGACTGCATCGCAAATGGCCATCAGCACGGCAGGCGACGCACTGACCATCACCCTGCCCACCGCGTTGATTTATGCCAACATCGGCGGCATCGTCACCGACGCCAATGTCGAGTACCTCGACCTGGACAGCACCGCCAAGGTCAACGGCGACAACCTGCTGGTCGGCAAGAACGACGCCACGGTCGTGGTCCAGCCGGGTAATGTGGATGTTTCCATCCCCCTGGTGGCTTCCTCGTTGAGCAATACCCTGTACACCCAGAACATCACAGGTACGCTCACCGGCGCGGCGAACGGTTCGCTGATGCGGGCCTATATCGCCAAGTGGATCGATCAACCGGTCGCCGGCAAGCCGCTGGTCGATGTCTCCGCCGGTCGTATTACGATGAAGGATGACAGGCTTGTCGCCGATCTGGCGCTGGATCTCATCGCGGGGAATACCTGGGCTGCCGTTTCGCAGAGAATCCAGACCGAATTGAACAAGACGGCGCCACAGCCGATCCAGGCCTGGATCCATATTCATCGTTCCAACGATGCCATGCCGACTGCGACCGGCGATTCCGGCGGCCCTGCCTCCGGCCTGAGCGGCGTTGCCGACCAGCGTTTCCTCGACGTACGTGCCGCACTGGGGATCACCTTCCCGGGCAACTCTCCAGACAAGATTCTGTACGAAGTCAAGATCGACCCGGTCAAGGGCACGATTACCAGCCCACGTATCGCCGGACTGCTCACCATGAACAGCCGGAGCACGACCAAACTCGGTCGCGGCTTGCAGTTCCTGGACGCCGATGGCAACCTCACTTCGGCAAACTCCCCAGCCATGGTGGCTGAGTTTGGATGTACAGGAACATTCAACTGTGCTTCGACAACCCCGGCAACACAGCCGATCACATTAACACCGCCCGTCGTGGCAGAAGGCCAGGTCGGTGCGAACGGTGCTTTCAATATGATCGTCGGCACAGATGCCAAAACGCCGGAGCAAATCGCCAACATGAAGGATACCTTCCTGCTGCTGGTGAACTACGACCCGACCACGACCAACCTGCTGCCTGGCCTGAATATACAGGATCAGTTCACCCTGGTGACCTCGGCGGACAAGGATGCTTCCAACTTTGTACCGTTCGAGCCTAACCTGATCACGCTCAAGGGAGTCCGCACCGACCTCAGCACCATCGTGGCTCCGGCAACGACCGCTCCGGTCCAGACGCTGGCGCAGATCCACCGGACGGCGCTCACGGCAGGCAGCAACCATTGGGAGCTGATCGGCATGGGCAACCTGGACCGCAAGGCGCCGCTGTCCAACGTCAACCTGCCGCGTTTCATGGTAGGGCTGGATCCGGTTTCCGGCTATCCGATCAGCATCTGGACCGGCGACGTGGCGGATTACGGCATCGTGCAACTGGGGTGGCCGCTCAATCCCACCACCAGCGCACCGACTCCGGCAGCTCCGGCGGACATGGCCTTCTCCATGCTGGGCAACAAATCGGCCGTAGTGAGCCAGGGCACCAATGGCGATACGGTAGGCGCAGTCGGAGTCAAGCCAAATGCCGTGGCCTTTGCCTTCTCGGACGACGATTCGACGTTCGGTCCTGTGCACAAAGTGGTATTCGGCAAGGCGAAACTAGCCGGGGACGACGTGCCGACCGGTGTGCCGGCCAACTGGAGCCTGGTCTCCGTACCGACCGCCTGGACGACGACCCTGCCGCCCGAAATCGGCATGATCATCAACGTCGGTGCGCAGGCTGATGCGCAGTACACCTGGGTTCTGGGGGATGCGACCACGCCTACCCTCGAAGCCGGGCAACCTGTGTTTGTGTATACCACCGCCACCATTACTGGCAACTGATCGCAAAGCACCTCGTGGCCAGTGCTGCTTGCTGGTCACGAAAATCACGTGAAAACGGGCCCCCCTTTCCGGGTGGCCCGTTTTTTATTGCGTCAATTTTTATCCTAGAAAAAGCAGATGAACCGCAAAGACGCCAAGGTAAATCCAGACATTATCGTTGGGGAGTATTCACCCACATGGCGAGAAGGATATCAACGGTAAGTCAATGCAAATCCTTGGCGGCCTTGGCGTCTTGGCGGTTCACTACGGTTTTTATAGCTTGAGTTCAGCGCGAAAACGCTTGTAGCTACCGCCATCCTCCAGCGTGATACGGTCGGCAGGAAACCCTTGTGACAGCAGCCACTCCCGCATGCCACTGCCATTGCCGTAAATCTTCAACACCCCGTTCTTGAGTTCGATACTGCGCAGGCTGTGCCCTGGGGGTATGGACTCCATCAGCTGTGCCAGCACGGCAGAAAACCGGGCCTCGGGGCTGGCGAACAACTGCGAGGCCTGCCTCTGGGCCTCGGCCATTTTTTCGGTGGTGCGGTACAGCGCCGGCAATACGCTGCCACGCTCGCGCAACGGTTCGATCTGGCGTTCGACCGCGCCGGCGAACAGGTCGGGCAGTGCCATGAGGGTCAGCGACCCCGCCAAAGCCAGGCCCAGCCCTGCGTCCAGCAGCATCTGCCAGATCCGGCGGCGGGAGAGGTAGTTGCGACTATGCAGCAGATCGGCGGTTATGCCTTGCTGCAGGTATTGCTCGACGGCGTCGAGACAGTCTGCCGGATGCTGCGGGTTGGCAGCGACCAGCACGATGGCAGGATGCAGCTTGCGCCGGCGCAGGGCCTCCAGGCCGGCATCGGGCAGCGCACAAAGATAGGGTTCCTTGCCCAGCAGGCCGAGGCCGTAATGCATTTCGCCGGCAGCAAACGGAAACTCGTCCGGTGCGGCCTTGAGCAACGCCAGACGCGCCCTGGGCGAGTCTGGCATGCGCTGAAGCTTGCGCCGGTATGGCAATTCGTGTCCCACCACCACGATGCAGGACTGACCCTCTGCATATCCGGCAGGCTTCAGGGTATGCCGGCCGTCCCAGCGCAGGCTCAGACGATAGCCGGCAATCGGCCCGTCGATACCAAGCGCGACCAGATGCTTCGGCAACAGGGCGAGGGGCAAACGCAGCTTCATGGTGCCGATGAAGGTGTCTGAGTGAACGTCTCCGCTTTCTCCGGAACGGTATCGTCAGCGCGTACGCCCTTGAATTCCTCGCGGGCGGCACGCATCAGGGCACGCGTGACCGCATCGGCACCCTGCTGGTCGAGGATGACCGTCGGGGTAGCGAGGATGATCAGTTCGCTGCCGCTGCCCTGCATGTTCTTGTCGCGGAAGAGTGCGCCTAAGCCCTTCAAATCGGCAAACCATGGCAGCTTGTTGGAGCTGTCGGTCGCGTCCTGGCGCCGTATGCCGCCCAGAAATACAGTACTGCCATCGGCGGCGACGAACTCGGTGTTGAGTTCGCGCTTGGCAAGTATGGGGTAATCGTCGGCATTGAGTTTTTTGCTGCCGGTGATGGCAGTATCTTTGAGCTTGATCACCATGCGCACTTCATTATTCGCGGCAACGAAAGGCGTGACCTCCATTTCCAGGCCGATATTCTTGAACTCCGGTTCGACCACGGTATTGCCGCCGGCAGAGGCACTGTTGATGGTCTTGGATTTGATCACGGGTTCCTCGCTGCCAACCACGATCTTGGCGGTAGAACCGTTCTTGACCATGATTTTTGGATTGGACAGCAGCGAGAAAGTGGTTTCGCTGCCGATCAGTTGCAAGGTGGCGTAATTGTTATGGGCATCGACGATACCCGCGGTGAGCCCGGCTTTCAGCCCGGCGCTGAAATTGGTGCCGATATCCGTGATGAGGTGGCCGACGCGCTTCAGATACCAGTCCACCCCGTATTGCATGCTGCTGGTGAGCTTGACTTCGGCGATGACCATGTCGATCTGCACTTCGGGCGGGCGGAAATCCATGCGCTGCAGCAGTTTGCGGATCTCGGCGTATTCCTCCGGACTGGCGTAGATGAACAGGCTGTTGGAGGGCTTGTCGGCGACGATGCTGATTTCAGCCGGGCTCTTGATGACCGACTTGATCATGGTCGTCAGGTTGGTGACGATGTCCGCCGCCGCCTGCGAACCCAGCGGGTACTGGAACACACGGCGCTGGTTGGCCCCCGGCACATCGGCCTGTGCCAGCAACTGCAGCACCAGTTCGCGTGCCGCTCCGTTGGCGGCCACGATGACGATGCGTTCGGTCTCCGGAATCTGCTTGACTTCGTATTGCTTGTTACCGGCCTGAGCACCGGCCAGTCCGGCATGGGTGCTGTCGAGCAGCGCAATGAGGCTGCCTGCGGACAGGTGGCGCGGCGCGTAAATGAGGATGTGCTTGCCGCCGAATGCGGGCACATCGATGTCTTCCAGCAGGTTGCGCACGGCACGCAGATCGGTACTGCTGGAGTTGGTCACCAGGATGTTGCCTGGCAGCGCAGTGATCTTGTCCGGATATTTGGTGACCTGCTTGGCCAGTACCAGGAGATCCCTGGCATCGACAAACTGCGGCCGGAATACGCCGATGGCATCGCCGATACCCAGCGGCGAGGGCTGCTGCAGGGCACCGCCTTTGTCATCGTCGGCACCGACGAGGTAGGCACCACCACCGTAGCGCAAGCGGGCTCCGTAGTTGCTGAGCAGGTTGTCGAACAATTCGATCAGCTCGCCGCGCGTCGCCCTGGCGTCGAAAAACAGGTTGACCTTGCGATCCTTGAAGCTGTCCTGGAACACGTACGGCTGTTTGAGGTAATCGCGCAGAAAAACGACGACGACATCGCGCAGGCTGGCATCGGTGAACTCGAGGCGCACCGGAACGGGCTTTTCCCGGCTTTTTGCGCCAGCCGCCGCACTGTCGGCAGGCGGTTCAAGCGCGCGGCCGACATCGATCTCGCCGACCAGGCCCGCCCCTTCGCGCGCCGGTGACGACATGACCGGCTCGTCGAGATTGCGGCGAATGTCCTGATTCAACTGCGGCTGCACCAGCAGCTCTTCGTCCTGCCTGTCCAGCTTCTGGTCGGCGATACGCCCCGCCTGATTGGGCTGCACCGGCTGTACCAGGCTGCAGCCCGGCAAGGTCAGGACAAGGATGGCGGCAATCGCCCGCTTCACGCTAATCAATTGGTTATTTTCCTGGATGCGTCCGAGGGATTGGGTTCTTCTGTTGCCGGCCGGCTCAGCGATTCCAGGGTTGTTCCCCTGTCCCCGGGCAGGTCGAGTTCCTGCCGGCCGTCCTGCTGCTCGACGATAACCTTGCTGCCCCGGATGCCGGAAAACTTGCCACCGGCCATCGTCTCGCCGATCCTCACTGCCCCCTGGCTGGTGACGACCGCGCACACGCCCGGAAGCTGGAGTACGCCGCGAATATCGGTTGCGGAAGATTCGGCTGTTACGGAGGCCGCTGCCGGACCGATCTTCCAGTGAGTGCCTGTCAGGTCGAAAGGGTTGCGTCGGCCGTCGATCCGCGGAGAGTCCGGAGGAATAACTGTCGTTGGCGCCAGTGTAGCGATCTCCGGCATCTCCCCATGCCGGCTGAAACCCAGCATGCCAAACTGGTAAAGCGCGATCATGACCAACCCCGCCCAGGCGATCGCGTTGCCGGCAATCAGGCCGACAGTGAGGCTGCGCGGAGTCATTCCACCTGCTCCACCATCAGCATGGCCAGCTGGCCGCTGGCCTTGAGCGTATGTTTGTCGGCATCTGCGCTGATGTACAGTTCTTTCCAGACCAGGCCGCTGGCCGCATCGCCCAGTGCGAGGATAGCCCGGTTGAATGCCGCGGAGTCGGCCCCCTGCAGGGTGATGGATGCCATAAGGGTCTGCACCCCCTGGTCGGAAATCGGAGCCTCGGCAATCAGCAAGTCGCCGATCCCGACTCCGGCAGGCAACAATTGCGTCAGCCGTGCCCTGGCGATGGCCGACGGATTTTCGCCCGGCTGGTAAACGGTGGCAAACGATGCGACCGCTTCGGCATAGGGTGTCGCTATTGCGGTGTAACGGCCCCGTACCTGGGTGGCATGCGCGATGTAATAGCGCAGCTCTTCGGCCTCGCGCAGGATCGATGCAAGGCGCCCGGTCTCGCTGGCGGAACGGGCTGCCGGCAACGGTATTTCATCCGACTCAGGACTAGCCTGGCCACCAATGGTGTAGTCGTAGATCGTGGCTGCAACCAGCAGAGCCGCCACGACTGCGAGCACGACAGTGCGCCTGTTCGCCCCGGACGGCATCAGCGGACGATGACCTGCTCGACGGTGAATGATTTGACCAGCACCTCACCGGACGTCTGGACGACAGGAAAACGGAAAATATCTCCGGATTTCAACTGATCGACAGGCAACTCCATGCGATAGGCAAGCCAGTGCGGGACATCCTGGGTAAAAAGCACGATGCGCCCGCGGTCGGGTGAGAAATTGAACACCGTTCTGGCGGCCAGCGCACCGCCATGATGTGTCCCGATCACCGCCGGCGCCAGCGAGGCCAGCTCGACACGCTTGCCGGCTTCATTGATAAAACGCAGCACGACGACCTTGTCGATGGACATGTTGGGCTTGTTGACCTGCTTGCGCAGGTCGGCAATCTGCTGCAGGTCCTGGATGGTTTCCCATTGCCCTCCCGTCAGGGGGGCATCGGGGCGAGTACCGCCAGAGCCGGTACCGCCAGTGGTGGTGCAGCCAGCCAGGGCAAGCAGGGCGATGCCAAGCAGTTTCACCAGATTGCGTTGCATATACTCCTCCGTTTCAGGTTATTCGGCTTTGCCGCGATTGAACCCGCATGGATCGTGGGTTCCAAAGTCTTTAGCCTATTGCTCGGGATTCGGGGAGTGTAATATACGCTGAGAATAATAAAGCCGGCAACTTTTGAGCCCCTGCAGCGCAAGCCCGGGGCGCAGATCCTGCCGAATCGCCGCCCGTCCGGACACTTGTACCGAACTTGAAACCCATATGGTCAAAGAGCAGATCTTTTTTCTATTCCTGCTGTTGCTGCTGAGCGGCACCCCGCTGATTTTGCATGCGCTGAGGACAAAGATTTCACTGGGACCGTTCTTCGGGCTGGCCGGCGTTTACAGCATTCTGCTGTGGCAAATGCTGCAGACCGGCTGGTGGGTCAGCTTCGGCGCGTTGCATTTCAACGCGGGCCTGACCAGCTTCATCCCGGCGATTCTGATGGGAGCGCTACTGACTTTTGCCCTGGACGGCCTGCGCACTTCGCGTTCGTATTTCTACATGGTGACGACGGCCAGCCTCGCTGCCTGGCTGTTCGCCCTGTTCAGGGAAAGTCTCGCGCAATACGTGCCGCTGCCTTATCTGGTGGTGCTGTCGAGCCGCGAGCATATTGCGATCATCGCCGCCCTGTTGCTGGCCCAGATAGCCGGCGCCGTAAGTCAAATACCACCGGCAAAGCCGGTGGCTTGAGTTTGTGAGCGCCTCAAAGGCGCCCATGAAACCGTGAGCCGCCAAGGGCGGCTTACCCCATTTCGAGTTTCATCTGATCGTACCTCTCG
>Ga0172373_10002357_pt1 | contig 29144 bp, 46 predicted proteins | sample Lak10m_2_FD_114546 | JGI IMG/M metagenome (GOLD analysis project Ga0172373, IMG submission 114546) | Freshwater microbial communities from Kabuno Bay, South-Kivu, Congo - kab_092012_10m | ecosystem: Environmental > Aquatic > Freshwater > Lake | place: Democratic Republic of the Congo...
CCTCGCGGGCGTTGATCTCCAGCTGGGCGATGACCTGCTTCAGTTCGCCCTGCATGGCCATCGCCATGAACTGCGCCTCGGCCTCGCGCTTCTTCTCGGGGTCCGGAAAGAAGCGGTCGATCAGCGTCTTGCCCACCTCAAACAGCGGGCCTACCAGCAGTGGGTTCATAACTTCTCCGGTTCTCTGAACACGCTGATCGGCAGCACGGTCACGTCGCCGTCCATCCACGCGATGGCAATCTGATCCGGTGGCCTGACGCGCCAGCATCCGCTTACGCGCCGAGTGCCGTCCGTGATCACCGCCCACAGCGCACGATCCTGGCACGGGCCGGCAACGTCGTGGAGTTCGAGGCGAATGTTCTGGTACGTGGCAATGGCCACGACGTCGGCGTTTGCAGCACCGGCCGCGATGAGTAGAGCCAGTGCTGCGTGTTTCATTTCACCCACCTCGCTCCAAATTCCAGCAGCGCAAACAGCGTCACCGCCAGGCCCCAGACGCCGATGCCACGGTTGACCCACATCTCGACCTTGCGATCCAGCTTCCAGTGAGCAGTCTCTAGGCTGGCGACGCGCTGCTCCACCACGCCGATGCGTGCGCCCTGCGTGGCCTGTCGCTCCTCGACAAGGATCAGCTTCTGGATCGCCTCACCGAGCTGGTCAACCTTGGTCTCCAGGCGCTTGAAGTCGTCGTCAGTCATGTCTGATTCTCTGCCGCTCGGGCCTCAACTTCCATCGGGTGATTGCGATAACCGTGGCGCAGCAGGCCCCACAGGTACGCCGCATAGAACCTGACCGTGCCCATGCGCTGCCACTGCCTCCAGTGCGCCTGTTCGTGCCGTATCAGCCGTTGGCTGTGCAGGTGCTCGGCCAGGATGTAGATTCCCACCGGCGGCAGCGCGATGCCTCCGTACCCGAAGGTGCGGAGGAACCAGCGGATGATGTGACGAGCGATGCGCAGGGGCATGGTCACGGCGCCAGATTGGCCATTGCTTTCCAGGTGCCAGGTGTACCGCCAGTCGTGCAGACCCAGCCCGGATTGCCGCCAGCAGATGGTGTGTTGTTCCAGATGATGTCTCCACGCGCCCACTCACCAGAAGCAGGCGTGGCCGCTGCAAACGTGATGACGTTCTGCGGGTAACTCGGCATGGTCACATTGGGCAGACTCTTACCAATCCAAAGTTCAAGCTGATAGATCAGCAGATCGCCGGTCGCCGTTGCCGTGTCAATGCTAACTCCGACGTTTGTCGGGTTTGCAGATGGTGTGGCCAATGGAAACACAAGACGTATATCTTGGCCCGATGTGTAGTTTGCAGGATTTGCTAGTGTTGTCCCGTTAACTAGCATGTTGACTGCTACGATTCCAGACGATAGCGTCGGCATCGTTGCTCGCAAAACCACAAAGAACTGCGCGCCAAGCGGAAAATCTCCGCGTGTCAGCCCTTGGAACCGACAGTTGATCACACCGGCGCTTGGAGAAACACGCAACGCACGCCCAAATGCGGCGTTGACCGTCGGTGTAGATGTTGTACCGCTGAAAAATTGCGCGTTGACTTTCCCTGGGTCCGGGTATCCACCATCAAACGCCCACAGAAGTTGCGGCTCCTGGTTGTTGTGGCATATGGCTCGAAACTCTGTACCATCCGCGCCAGAGGTAACATTGGAACAGGCATCAAACGTGAACTTCGGATCAACGATGGTAGTGCCTGCATTACGATAGTTGCAGTTGGTCAGTTTGACCTGCGCGGCAGCGGAAAGATTGAAGTAGTTCTGCAGCGGGTCTGCTGTGCCAGAAAAAGACGTGTCCCGAATTTCCGTTGCGCCATCTTCATTGATTCGGAACGGAGCAAGCGCCCCATTGTTAAAAATCGGCGCAATAAACAGGGTTCTGCCGCGTTCTTGGTAGACGCTATACGCAAGCCCAGAACCTGTGACTTCGATCCAAAATCCCCTGAATGTGGCATTAGGGAAACGAGTCCAATCTGGGTCATAATCATTTCTTAGAAACAAGGCAATCCAACCAGCCGATGGTGTGCCTGGTTCGATGAGAAAGTTTGTAGCTTGAATTTCCCGGATGCCGCCGAGATTGCAGATGATTTTTTCTGTGTTGGCCGGAATAAAACCTTCGACATCACAGTTCTCGATCAGCATGAACGTGCCGATCAGCGTTCCAGCGGTGGAGTGGAAGCTGCCGGAGTTCATAAAGCGCACGTTGGTGTAGCTGCTCAACTGGAAGTAGGTTCCAGTCAGGTACACAATCGGTCGCTCGACTGCTGAGAAGTGGACATTCCGGAAGATGTGCCGCACAGAAGATGCCGACTGAACAAAGAACTTGCGGTCCAGGACATATTGCGCACATGCGAACTGCATGTTGCTCACTTCAAGGTTGCTGCCAGCGCTTTGGTGGTAAAAGAAGCTGTTCGGGTCGACACTGTCGAGAATCACGCATGAGCCATTAGCGTTTGCTGCGCTGCTTGCGTAGTAGTCAAGACCTTCGCCATACAGCATGACGCTGTTGGTAGTCGAGTTTGTGTACCCAGACGTAACACGATATCTGCCAGCCGGGAAATACACAGCGCCGTTGACTGCCTTGGCTGCGTCAATGGCTGCCTGAATCGCCGCCGTATCATCCGCAACCCCATCCCCCACCGCCCCAAAGTCCTTCACCGACACCACGTCCCGCAGCTTGGCCTGCACGGTGGTGGCGACTGCGCCGGAGCCGGCTGCGATGTGGCTGATGCCGGCTGAGCTGCCTGGGCTTGCCGCTGCGATGGTCTGGATTGTGGTGACGGCTGCGTCGATGGCGGCCAGAGTGCTGGAGCTTTGCGTGGGATTGCCGCTGGCGTTGAAGCCGAGTGCCTTGCTGGCACGGGTGGCTTGGGGCGGCAGCATCATGTTGATGGTGGTCGGGTCCGTCACCGGGGCGCGGATGGCTCGCTCGGCCTTCTCGTCGATCTGCTGGGCGTAGATCGTCTGGGCGTCGAGCTCGGCGTTCAGCGTGTTGGCGAACAGGTCGCCGCCGGTCACGAAGTCCGAGGTGCGCTCAATGGTTCGGTCGCCCACCAGGGTCACGGTGTCTGCACTGGTGGCGGCCACCACCAGGGTGACGGTGCCGGTGCCCGTGCCGGTGTTGATGCTGACGGTGTAGTCCGTCGTCAGCGTCAACAGGGTGGCGTTCTTGTAGACGGCAATGTCGGTATTGGTCAGCACCTCGAAGGTGAAGGCATACGGGCCGACGCCAGCAGAGCCAGAGTAGACGATGCGGCGGGGGACGTCACTGATCGGGTAAGCCATTACCTTGCTCCTTGGCCAAACTCTTTGAGTTGCTGCGCCTTGTTGGAGATGCGCAACTGTATCTGCGGCGAGAACTTGCTGTCCATCAGAACTTTCTGACGGGCACCAGTGAACACCCGCTCGAACACCTTGTCGATCTGCTGCTGGTAGAAGATCAGGTCGTACTGGTCTGTGATGTTGCTGATCTTGATTTCGTTCAGCACTTCCTCGACCAGGCCCTCGAGGCCGAGCTCCTTGTTGGCCACGCGCAGCATCTCGTTGTACTCATCCGGCAGCATCTTGGTGTCGGCGGTGATGCCCGTCACCGGGTCGCGCATCGACACTGTATTGGATGGCATGGCAACCCGGGAGCCCATTGCGATCAGGCCCTGGTCTGCCTTGCGGGTCTTGCCTTCCTTTGTGCGCAGCGGACTCCATGCGTACTCGTACTCGACCGGCTCGCTCCAGATGTTCAGCTTTGGCGGCAGGTCATCAGACAGGCCAGGCGTGTCGGCGCGGAACTTGTTCCATCCATCCATCAGGCCACGCATGCCAGCAGGCGCATTCGGGTCAAGCCGGTACTCGCGCACCATCGGGTCGACTTCCTGGCGCACCGTCCGCATCGGCCGCTGGAAGGGGTTTGCGATGGACTGCGTGACGCGCATCGTTTCCTGCGTCATGTAGTCGATCATGCCGATGGCACGCTCTGATCCAGTGGCGAAGGCAGATCCGAACAAAGCCGTGATGTTCTGCACGCCAGTCAGCATGGGGTGTTCCATGATGTAGTTGGCGAACCCGAACACAGCGCCGCCGACAGCAGCATTGATGCGGCTGTCGTCGTTCTCGTACTTCACATAATCGTTGTAGTCGGATGCCATTGCCAGCATCGCGCCTACTGGCTCGAGGCCCTGATAGCTGATGTAGAGCTTGCCCTCGTAGTCGCCAGAGCCAAACCTGTATGTGCCAGGGAATCCAGCCAACCGCTGGCGCAGCTGCTCCGAGACGCCATCAGACACATCGACAACGATGCTGTACGGCTGCCAACCTTGGCGCACCATTGCTTCGCGCTGTGCCTTGTTGCCGGGCCCGGATCCGGTCATGTAGTCCTGGCCGTACTGGCTCAACGTGTACATCGCTGCGCCAGACATACCGACCTTTGCCAATGCCATGTCGCCTTCTTTGCCACCCATTGCAATGGCAGCACGAACGTCCTTGCTGGCGAAGGCCAGAGGCGTGCGCTCGACAACGGCAGAGATGACGTTGATCGGGGCGGACAGGAACGGGATCTGCGTGCGCAGCGCAAAGCGCATTGGGTCGGTCGGCCCCAACTCGGCCAGCACCGCACCCATCTTGCCCTCGACCCGCTGGCTGAAAGTAGACGCCGCAGCCACCTCTTGCAGGAACTCTGGTGGGCTCATGGCCACGTTTTGCGATGCGGCCTCAGACACACGTCGAATCTCATCCGCGGATGCACCGGCCAGCCGCGCCTCGTCAGCGGCAGACAGCGCCGCACGGGTCTGCTCGGCCACCAGCTCGTAACGGTAGTTCATCCCCTTGAAGAACTGGTCCGTTGTCAGGATGGTGCGGCCTGGCAGCGTGATGGCAGCGTTCAGCCCCCACAGGCCGGCATCCAGCAGACTGCCATTCGGGTTCCAGAACCTGGGATCACCACGCTTGAACAACTCCAGCCGTTGCTGGCTGCGGGCGATCTTGTCAGGGTCCAGCCAGTCCTGCGGGTAACCCTTGGTGAATGCGTGCTTCGACGCCTGCCACCCATCCGACACGGCTTGGCGAGATGCTGCCAACATGGCACCAACCTCTTGGATGCGATACCGATCCGCAGAGCCCAGGCCAATGACTTGCCGGGTCGCACCAATGCCGGCTGCCAGGCTGCGCTCTGCCATTCGATAGGGCGTATAGATGGCGCTGGACAGGAAGTTCTTCAGCAGCGTGCCGGTGCCCATCAGCAGGGAGTTGACGTAGACGGTGAAGGCCTTCTCCCAAGGCGTGCCCGTGGCCATCTTCGAGATCAGCGCCGCCTTGCCCTCAGGCGTGCCAGCATCCAGATAGGCCTGGGCGAACTTCACCAGATCGGTCTCGGTGCCCAGCGACTCAACAATGGTCTGCATTGGCACGATGCCATCCCGCGGGATGCGCATGACCGACAGACTCTGCGCCACGTTGGTCTGGTAGCCCTTCACCGACTCTTGCAGCACCGAGTGGAAATGCACCCACTGCGCAGCCTGGGCTTTCTCTTCGAGCGTGGCCGAGCCGGTGGCGATCTTCTGCATGAACCCGTCCAGCTTGGCAGCGCTGGCGGTCATCGCGTTCAGAGCGCGATAGGTGTTCTCCGGGTTGACGATCATCTTCCCGCTGGTCAGCTGGTTGATGAACGTCATGTCCATGCCAGCCCGCACCGCGGAGTCTTTCACCTCGTCAAAGGTGATGGTCTTGACCTTGATGCCGAGCTCGTCGTTGATGGCATCCACCGTCGCCTTCACCGACTCCGTGGTGTCCATCCGCCCGAGGTTGAACTGCGCCAGCGGCGGCCGATCAGACTCTGGCGTGCGGGCGGGGCGCTCCTGCACCCTGGCCTCGCGGGCAGCCGCCACGCTTTCCGGCGTGACCTTGGGGCGGGCACGCTTTGATGCCTCGACCTTGGTCACCACACCAACCGTGGGCTGGTCACCCAGGCCCAGGGTGGTGGCCGCCTTGGCTGCATCACGCTGCGCCTGGATCTGTTCTGCCTCGGGTGACACAGGTGGAGGCATCGTCGGCTCGACGCGAGGCTCAGGCGGCGGCTTCTCGCCACGCAGGCGCTTCAGCAGCTTCAGACCTTCGCTCACCCTGCCGGCAACAAGCACGCCCTCATCCTCTGCGGGCGCGATCTCCGGCATCGATGGCTCTGGCAGCGGCTGCGTCTCGGAGATCGCCTTCCGCTGATCCGCATCGGCCAGCGCTTCCGCGGCCTTGTCCAGACGTTGCTCAAGGGGTGCGATTGCCATCAACGTGCTCCTGCCATTTCGCGTGCCGCGCCCCTGATTGTCTTGCCGGCCTTGGCCGCCGCCCTGCCAGCCGCCTTCGCGCCCTTCACCAGGGTCGCAGGGCCAGATGTCAGTTCACCGGCCAGCTGCCCCACCTCGGCCACACCAGCACGCTCCTTGGCCATCGGCGCACCGGGCGGCACCACCGGGCCGACGTTGGTGTCCAGCCACTTGCTGACATCCTCGCTCGTCGGCAGGATGGTCTTCTCTTCCATGCCTGTCAGGAAGGCATCCAGCTTGCCCTGGTCGCCGCCGCGAGTGAAGATGCCGCGGATGCCGCGCACCAGGCTCTCGATGTCACCTGGCAAGCCGACGCCTCCAGTGATCGTGCCCTTCAGCGCACCAGCCGCCACGTCGGCAGGCAACATGCGGCCAGCGGAGCTGATCTCCCCCGTGCGTGATGCAGCGCTTTTCATTGCGGGGGCGATGCCGAATGCTGCGCCACCCGGGCCAGTGACAGGTGCCTGCGCCACCTGCTGCTCCGGCATCTCGGGGCCTGGCGGGTAGAACAGGCTCTGCCAATCCTGCGCCAGTTCGCGCTCGAGTGCGATCATGGTGCTGCCCTCAATCGTTCAAGTTCTGTCTGCAGTCGCTTGCGCATTGCGTCAGAGATGGGCCGGCCTCTGCCATCACGCAGAGCGCCGATGTCCATGTTCTCAATGTCCACGTTGGGCATTGCAAACCCGCCGTCCTCCAGTATCGTGCGCACGCTTTCGCTCACGCGCTGCTTGACTGCTTCGCGTTTCTTCGTGCTCTCTGCGCCGTCATACTGGCGAATCGCTTCTCGCGCCGCCTCCTCCGGCGGGATGTTCTTTCCGAGGTTGATGCGGTACAACTCGTCCAGCGCCAGCATCTTCTTGATCTTGGCCTCTCCTGGGTTCATTTCAAAGCCAATGATCCCAGCAGAAGATGTCAACAGGGACTTAGCCCGCCTGTAGTTCTCGTCCAGCAACTCTTTGCCCAGGCGCTTGGTTTGCTCATCTGACAGGCCATTGCTGTAGGCCTCTTTCAAGAACTGATCCAGAGAACTGAGATAGCCAGACCTGATCATCTGGCTGACCATCAGTTCTGTCCCGACAGAAACACCGGCAGCAGCGGCAGGCTTCAGCGCGGTGCGAGCAGACTCCAGGGACATGTGCCCGCCACGCACCAGATCATTGACGACAGCCCTGCGCCGGTCTGCCGTGGTCTTCGGGTCTAGTAGTTCCAACTCCAACGTTTTGGCAGCACGGGCAGCATCATCCTTGCGCCGATCATCTTCTGCCTTCTGCGCCGCCGCCTGGTCGACGTTGTAGTCACGCACGCGCTTGCGGATGACCTCCTTGTCATCCTGCGACAGACCCTTGTAAATCTCGCTCAGTCTGCCCAGGTCGCCATCGGCCAGACGACGCAGCGCCTTCAGCGGGTTGGCAGCGAACTCATCCTTCGTGGCCAGCGACACGATAGCATCGACCTTGGCCTGTCGGATTGTCGACAGCACAGTCTCAAGCGGCTTGGCATGCCCGGTTTGAGACACCAACCTCTCGAACGGAAGCAGCTGAGAACGCAGCATCTTCTCGACATCGACAGGCCGGCCAGTGCTCGGATCAATGGTGCCTGACTGCGAGATGATGCCTTCGATCACCGGCTTTGCGGCATCAGCCGCTGCGTCCATGTTGGTGTTGACCAACGTGATCTCGCGCTTGACCTGTTGCGCCGCGGCTTCCTCGAACAGAGACTTGCCGGCAATTGACAGCGATGCCCGCAGGCGCACGCTCTCCTCCGGGTCCAGGGCCGACACACTGGCCGCGTACCCATCGATCATGTCTCGCAGATCAGACTGCGCCTGCTGGAGATCAATGGTTCCGCCGGCTTTGACAACTGCCAGTGCCTGGCCGATCTTGCGCTGGCCCTCGGCCTGCAACTCGGCCGACAGCATGGCACCCTGCATCGCCTCGTAGGTGCGCTGGAACACGGTGCCAGCACCAGGCACTTGCAGACTCGGGCCTTCGCCCCTGACGGCTGCATCGATCTGCTCTTGCGTCAGCGGGTTCTCAATCGCGTACTGCTTGGCCTTGCGCTGCGCCTCTGTCTCGCGTTCGCCTTGCAGGAAGTTCAGCATGCGGTCAACCTGCTGGCTCATGCGGCTGTAGGCCTCCGCAGCTATCTGCAGGTTGGCGGTGCTCACCCGCGGCAAGTCCGCGTACTGCACGCCCATCGGTTCGTAGCGAGGTAGCGTTGCCATGTCACTGCACCACAGGAGTTGGCGTGGCAGTCACCACGGGCGCTGGTCTGGTTGTTGTCGGCGTTGCCGTGCGGCCGATCTCGTACAGCCCACCGACCACGCTGGACAGCGCCGATGTCAGACCCATAGCCTGGGTGGTCCTGGCAGCGGAGCGCAATGACTGCGAGTCAGCCAGCCCGCCATAGATCGCCAGTTGCGCGTTCTCCTGCGCAATCTGCATCTCGCGGCCGGCCGTCAGTGCGTTGACCTCTTGCATCGTCAGCGGTGACCCGGTGAACGGATCCACGCCACCAGCTGCTGCGCGAGCGCGGGCAGTGGCTGCAAGACGCTGTTGTCGCTCGAACACTTGCAAGGCCTGACGGTTGTACTGCAAGGCATTCTGCCTGCCCTGCAGTTCAGCCTGCCTGGCCTGCATACGCTGGGCAGCGGCCTGCGCCTGGGCCGCCTGGATCTGGCCCATTGCAGAGAACAGGGTTCCAGCGACTTGCAGCGCTGGGCCGAATGCGGAAACGGCCGATCCGATTGCGGAGCCAATACCGGCAAGGAAAGCCATCAGGTGCCTCCGTACAGATTGACCTTGTACTCAAGGCCCAGCAGGGTCATTTTCAACGGCAAGGTCTGAGTTACCGTGATCTGCGCTGTCTCGCTCCATCCGAGGATGCCGCCTACCTGCTTGATGCCGGTGTACGGAATGACAGGCGCATCCAGAATCAGCGTGTTGAATGCACGGATCGGAACCAGATTCCCGTTGACGATCATGTGCTGCGTGTCGTTCAGAATCGCGTTGACCTCAACGATGCGTTTCTTGAACGACACCCGGACACCGGACTGCAACCTCGGCTCGACCGGCATGGTCTTCACCGTCACGCTGAACGGCAGACCCACCTCGTAGCTTGTCACGCTCGAGCGGTCGAACGTCACTGCGCCGCCGGACGATACCGTCTCATCGGCCTGCACCGCGCCATCAAGGATGACGTTCAGCGCCTCGCCAACATGCGGCAGGCTGGACGCGCCCGCAGCAGCGCCGCCCTGGAAGCCGCAGTCAGTGAAATACCCGCTGTCGAAAACCTCGACAAAGTAGCGGTTGACACTGTTGAACGTGCGCTTTACGACGACATAGATTGTCGAGATGTCGACACCCACGTCCATGAACTGGCCGTCTGTGGTGAATCTGCTCGGGGCCACGACGTTCTGTTGGCGCAGCAAAGAGTACACGGCGAATGTGCCGTCCTCGTTCAGCACCAGCAGGGTGTCCGTCTCCTCGGTGCTGGTTGCCTTGCGCAGCGCCATCTCAATGGGACCGGTCAGCAGATGGCTCGAAAGCAGGCTGATGCTGGTGCTGATGTAGGCCTGCGTGGTGTCAGAGAACAGAAACTCGTTCAGCGCTTTGCCCTGGCGCTGGATGTACAGCGTCCCGCTCTGAAGCGGCTGCACGCGGATCCCCGTGCGGCTGCCATTGCGGCTGATCATCTTGGCAAAGAAGTTGGCCGGCGTGATCGGCTCCAGCCCCTGCTGCGGCACATAGAACTCACCGCCCACAGTGAAGACCTGCAGGTCACGGGCGGATGTGATGTCGGTGATCGCGTTCAGCGAGTTGGTGTCGAGCGTGGCCTCAACCGCATCATCGTCATATGCCTGGTCTGGCAGGAAGTCGAAGAACTGCCCGACCTTGCTTCCCCAGATGGTGCTGGGCCTGCTCTTGCTGCCGCCAAAGTACAGCCGGCCCTCATGGAAGGTGGCAGTGCGCGGCCAGCCTCGAGCGGAAGACCACACATCCTCGTAGCCGGATTCGATCTCCCAGGATCCGGCCGAGATGGTCTGCGTGTCGAAGAAGGGAATCTCCGTCACCACCCGCACGCTCACCGGGGATTCGTACTCCACGATTCGCCCGCGGCCCTGCGGGGAGGCCATGACGTACTGGCCAACAGACGTGCTGTCGAAGACGCCGACGCGGTAGGTGCTGGTGTTGTCCGGATTGGTCGCCCAGGCCGAGTCCACCGTGGCCACTTTGGTCGAGCCCACATAGTCCGTGATGCGCCGCACCTGGCCAGAGCCTGTGCCGCCAGTGATGCGAACCAGCATCCCGTTGTAGAAGTCATCGGTGGCAGACTCACCAGATGCCAGGGTGATCGTCGTCGATGCGCCGGCCTGCGCCGTGTCCTCGTAGCCGCTGAGGATCCGATAGACGCTGGTGTTGTCCGGGTTGGTTGTCCAGCCTCCGCTGATCGTCACCACCTTGGACGAACTCACATAGTCGACGATCCTGGCCCACTGGTTTGATCCCGTACCGCCGGTGATCTCGACCACCATGCCGTTGTAGAAGTCATCGGCATTGGTGTCGCCAGAGGCCAGGGTAATGGTGTTGGCGCTGCCGCCTTGGGCCGTGCCGGTGGCCTGCTGCTTGCCGTAGCTGGCCAGCAGGTAGACGCTGCCGGATGATGCGTCAGGACGCAGCGTGCCAGGCGGCGAGTAGGTGACGGGCGTGAATGCGTACTTCGGCTTGCTTCCGAATGACAGATCACCGGCCGTCCACGACGCATCATTGGCACCGCGCACGATGCGCTGCGTTTGAAGATCCTCATGCGTGATGATCAGCGTGTCAGCGCTCTGCGTCCACGTCATCGTGGACAGCACAGCCGTGGTGATGGCTGCAATGGCAAGGAAGTCATTGCCACTGCCGTTGATGTTGGTGATCAGCGCACCGTCCTTGAAGACGCACATGCGGCCGGTGGTGAACACCAGCATGTAGCTGTCGGAGACGGAGAACTCGAACGGCACCATCCGCGTGCCAGAGGCCGGGCTGGCCGCACTCGGCAACTCGTACACATGCTTCAGCCCAAGCCTGCGCTTGACGCCGCCCTGCGGCTGCACCAGCACATTCGTCAGCGTCTCCGCAGCGTTCTGATACTGGTTCAGATCGACGCGGGCCTTCAACAGCGGATCGATCTCTCCGCTGCTGAAGTTGGTCTGGATGGTGACGATCCGCATCAGAACCTCACCGCGGTCAGCGTGAAGTCTTCAAAGCTGGGCGTGGTGTTGCCCTGGCCATCGATCACCATTGCGGTGCGCATGTAGCCGCCGCGGTTGTTCTCTGCCGGACTGCCGACGGCCACGCTCTGCCAGTACTGAGCCTTGCTTTCCTGATCGGTCACCGGCGCTGCCAGGTGCCACGCCATCATGTACTTCATCAGCTGCACGAAGTAAGCCGGCCACGCGGACTCAAGCGGCGAGAACTGGTAGTCGACAACCACCGTCTCCTGATTGGTCAGCAGCTTGTCGCCCTGGATCGTCCATTCGACATAGGTGCCTGCGCCGATGGCCGTGCTGTTGAACACGCGACGGATCGGTCCGATGCGATCAGATGGCAGCACATACTCGTATTTCCACTCGTTGACCGGCGTGTTGATCGTGCGGGCCAGCTGGATCTTCTTGAACGAGAAAGACCAGGGATAGGCCAGCAGCGTGGAATCCTTGATGTTTGGATACAGACGGTCACAGATGTTGGACTCGTCAGTGCCCTCGTTGAACGATGAAATGGGCCGAGCACCCAGCATCAGCAGTGCGTCGGAACAGATGCTCAGGGATGTATCACCGGCTGCCATAGGACACCTTGAACATTTCAGAGATTGACCCGCAGCGCGGCATCCACGTCACCGAGCCCGAGAACGTGCTGCGGAAGAACTCATGCCAGGCCTCGTAGGACTCGCGCCGGTTGATGTGCAACTCGACACCATGATGCTGCGACGATCCATTGTGGACGGTCAGCAGAATGTGACGCCGAGCCACGCGCTCGAGCTCGCGGCACACAGCTTCGGTATCCTCCGGCACCAGATGTTCCATGACGTCGAACATGGTGACAACATCGAACGATTGGTCACCGTGAGGGATAGCATGCGCGTAGCCCTGATCCACATCCGGGCCGCACAGATACGGCACCACCTCGAGCCCACGCACCGGGGAATAGCCCAGGTCTTCCGCCATGCGCATCGTCTCACCGCGGCCACACCCGACATCCAGCAGTGAGCCACGCGGGATGGATTGCAGGCCCACCGATGCGTGATGCTTGCGCATGTCGCCCATGCGATATGTCACAGCCTGATAGGCCTTGACGTACTTGGCCACCTCGGCCTGGCGTGCCATCTCAAGCATTCGGCACCCCCAGGATGCTGGCCGTCTCGCCAGACATCGATGTGATGCCATCTGTCTTGCCATTGGCCTTGTGCGTGCGAAGATGGTTCAGCCAGTTCTCGACCTGATGGTCCTCGGCAAAGTCCCTGCCGAATTTCGGCGTGGATGCGTAGCCATCAGCGTAGGTTCGCTGCTTTCTGTTGAGCGGGATTCCGGCCATGATCACCTCGTCATAGCCCATGCCGTGCCGAGCCCACAGCGCCCCGGCAATGCCGCTCGAGCCGCACACCCATGTCAGGGTAGGCCACTCGTAATCGACCAGTGCCCACCGATGATCAGGCACCGGCAGAAACCATGTCCCGCCGCCGTCGCTGTACTTGCGAGGCCTGGCGTGGACGAACACCTCGCGGCCGGCAGATGCCTTGATGCTGGCGGCGACATCGCCGTGCTGCGTCCAGACATGCTGAATCTCCGGCACCAGGGAAGGAGTGTGGTTCACGCCAAGGATGTCGGCGTGCGGACGCAAGGCCTTGGCCTTGGCCAAGTCCTCGAAAAGAGAAGGGGCCGCGCCACACACGATGGCGCAGCCCCCATGACGCTGCTGGTAGATAGCGGCCATCAGGATGGGGCGTTTCCGCCCCCTCCGATCAGTCGCTGTCCGTGCCGCCCAACGCGGTGGCGTTGGTCACGTCGATGATGCCCGCCGTGCTGATCTGCGTCACGATGTGCAGACCATACGTCGGCGTGGTGCCGGCCGCATTGGCGTGGACATAGATCAGATCACCCAGACGGAACACGTTGCGCATGCCCGTGTTGGTGGTGGAACCGTTGTCGAAGTAGCCAGCGGTGTCCACCGTGCCAGCGGTGTCGTTGGTCTTGTAGGTCCACATCTGCGGGGCATTGCCCGCCTTGGACCCACCGACCAACATCAGGCCGTCCTTGTTGAATGCCATGATGAATCCTCCTCACTCGCGGCAGATGATCTCGACGATACCGCTGGCATCGATGGTCGTCGCACCAGCAGACAGCATGGAGGCAACCAGCCAGGAGGTTTTCTCCGGGATGTAGTTGATCTCCGAGCGGATGCCCATGCCTTCGGCCATGCCGACAGCAGACTTGTGCCATGCCCAGCACTTGCGGTCCTGGCCGGAGCCGCCACCCACCAGGCCGCCTTCAGTCCGGTCACCGATGGTGATGAACTTGAAGCCCAGGAAGGTGTCGACCTCGCCCTGCACCAGCGCCTTGACCGTGTTGAAGTCCGTCGAGGTGACGGCCGTCTCGGTCAGCAGAGCCTGCAGGTTCTCGGCGTGGATCAGCAGGTAGCGGTCACCCATCGGCACGTTGGCGGTGTCGAGGAAAGACTTGGCCTTGCGCAGCTTCGCCACGTTCAGGTTCGAGTCAGTGCCGCCGATGTCGTTGATGACAGACAGCGTGGTGCCCGAGGCCGCGATGGCATCGATGACCAGCTGGTCCGCACGGCGACCGATGGCCTTGCCGACCACTTGCACCAGCTCGGAACGCTCGTCGAAGTTGACCTTCGCCTGGTTGAAGATGTCCGAGTACTCGGCCGCGATCCAGTCGCTCAGCGTGACCGTCGCCTGCGAGTAGGAGACGTTCAGCGGGCTGACGTCGGTCTGCGGGATGCGGACCGAGGCGACGCCTGCGCCGATCTTCGGGAACTTGTGGGTGGACGCCGTGACCCCGGTGCGAAGACGGACGGTGTTGCGCAGGACGGCATCAGCCTGGTAAGCCTGCTTCACCTCCGCATCGAACAGGGTCACAAACGCATTCGAGATGCTGATTGCCATGTGACTGCTCCGATGGAATTGAGGTTCTCGCCGCTGGTTCTCTGACTCGCGTCAGGCCTTGACTTGCGCTGCAACTCCGCGCCCGAGGTTGTTACGGGCCTGGCGGTTATCCGTGCCGAAATTGTATAGCGAAAGAACGGTTCGTTGTCAATACACAACACCAAAAAAAACCCCGGCACTTGGCCGGGGCTAAGAGGCTCGGGGGGAGCACTCAGGAGACGCGCTCAACCATACCGCTTTTGGAAGGCCTTTTCAACCTTTGCCCGATAAGCGGGGTTGGTCTTGTACTCAGGGTTGGCGACCATCTGGTGCAGTTCTTCGTCGCTCATACCGACGTCTGCGGGCGCAGACTCCACAGGCACGCGGCCCTCGTAGGTCTCGCGCAGCTTCATCAACGCTTGAAGCCCGCGTGCGGTCCCGCCCCAGACTTTGAACTCCTCGAAGTCATCGCCTGACCAGATGCCCTTGGACACCATTCCGCGGCCCCAGGTCACCATGTTGCCGATGATCGCATCAGCATTCGGGCCGAGTGCTTCGCGCTCTTGCTGGATGCTGCGTTGCACCGCTTCGGCCTGGTTCGCGCCCATGCCGACGATCTGACCCGCAAGATCCTCGAAGGCCTGCTGGCTGATGCCGTACTTGCTGGCCCATCCAACATAGGCCTGGGTCACCGGATCATCTTCCCGCATGCCGTCGACCAAGGCGTACTTGCCACCTTCCGGGGCCTTGTGCTTGCCGGATCGGAACTGCTTTTCCAATTCCAGATAGGACTTGCTGATCCCTTCCAGATCAGGTTCGTTGGCGTCCTTCTTCCAGAACTTCTCCGGCCAGAAGTCGGGCCTTTCCAGCGGGCCGTCGTCTTCCTCCGGTTGGGTGGTGTGACTGATGGTCGGCTGCTCTTGGCTCTCGGTTGTCTGCTCCTCCTCGACGATTGCCGAGTCCAGCAGGCCGGAGTTGTCATTCGCTTCGACGTCGCTCATTGGCGTTGCTTCGCTTTCCTGATGCGGCCTTCAAGATCACGGATGACAGCGTTCTGTCCTTCTCGCCACTGGCCAAGTGACGGATCCGCGCCGGGTTGCCAGCATGGCTGCTCGAGGTATCTCTCGCGCATCCATGCCAGTACCTTCTGTCCTTCATCGGTTGAGAATGTCCTGGCAACCAGCAGGTCGATGTCCACCGCCTGCGGCTGCGGATCAGCGGGGGCCGCGTCCAGATCATCCCATCCGCTCATGCCATGACCTCTGCCTGGGTGGCCGGCTGTTGCGCGGCCTGGGCCTGCATCGCCATCTGCTGCATCTGCTGCATCATCGCCGCACGCTCCTCGGGGCCGGCACGCAGCGCAGCTGGCACACCGAGCTTGTCAGCGATGTAGTCCACCGCGGCACCGGCCTTGATCGCCATTTGGCCTTCCGGCCCCATAGCCTGCGCGATCTGCATGAACTGCATGATGTTGTTGATCTCGTCCATGTTCTGGGCCATCGCCAGCGGAGACACCGGGGAGACTTTGACCTCGAGCCCGTTGACCCGCAGCGGCATGTCGATGATGCCGGCCTGATCCATGACCTCGAGGATCTTGCTGACCATTGGGATCATCGTCTCGTTGATCAGTCGGCCGAATGCGCTGCCCAGGTTCTGCGCCAACTCCTTCATGCGCTCGACCACCTCGGTGGCGCTGCGGGCGCTCATGTTGTCGGGCGGCAGGCTCTCGTCCAGCAGCGTGCGCTTGATGTTCATGCGCAGGTCGTTGATCACGATCTGGCTGACGTTGAAGTCACCAGCCCGCGGCAGCGGACGCAGCGCCTCGCCCTGGGGGCCGCCATTGCGGGCAACCGGGATGATGGCACCCGGGGTGATGCGCACGGTAGCAGGGTTCAGCACGCCGTCGTCGGCCGCGGTGTAGACGCCGGTGATCGCCAGAGAGGCGTTCTTGAGCAGGAGCTCCAGCGTCTTGTTCAGCGTCTTGATGTCGGGCAGAGCCGTCAGCACCGGGCCTCGGCCGTAGATCTCACCGGCCACCTTCATGTAGCGGCTGACCACCCACGGGCTGGTCTTGTTGCGCCGGTACACCAGTTCCGTCTTCGACTTCTCATGGATGACGTGGTAGCAGTAGTCGCCACGCTTGTAGTCAAGGATGGTGGCCTCGATCAGGTCGACGTCCTCGGTCGGCTTGTCTTCGATCTGCTTGGCCAACTCGTCCGGGATCTTGGCATCCTTCCACTGCATAGAGATGCTCTCTCCCTTGACGCGCATCTTTCGATACACGTTGTCGACCTGGCCATTCGCGCCTTCCTCGAAGCTGACCAGATACTGCGGCACTGGGATGAAGTTCACCGGGCTGATCGCGTCACCCGGCTGGATCAGCATCACCGCAGTGCCGACAGACAGATCCAGCAGGAATTCTCCCATCGCAATGTCGAAGTTGCTCTGCTTCAGCACGGCGAACATCTTCTCGCTGTACAGATCCAGCACGCGCTGCGCATCGGTGCGCCGATCCTGAGGCATCTCGGCACCCGGCTCGAGGCGGCACCACTTGCGCTGCGGCGGGAAGATCCCGGACTGCAGCCGGTTGGCAAACCGCTGCGTGCTGTTGATCGCAGTGGAGTCGAAGACCCGGCTCATCTTCTGCCGGCCGCCGACCTTGCTCTCGTAGTCGCCAGAGTACAGGTTGCGCTGCGGCAGCGCGAACTCCATCGCGTCCTCGTACAGAGAGCGGAAGTCTTCCTTGCGATTGAGCGCGATCTTGTGTCGCGCCAGGATCTGCTCTACAGTCAGTTTCATCGCCATGATGTCAGTCCTTGGTGGCCTCGTAGCGCTCCAGCAGACGCCGGCCCTTCGCGGCCAGACGTGCAGCAGCTGCTGTCGTGGTGGGCACGGGTTCGCCCCAGGCATTCGCCGCCAGCGCCAGCCGAGTTGGCTCGCCGTTTTCTTTCCGTAGCGGGCCGGATGGATTGGTGTAGAACCGGGTCAGGAACGCCCCCTTGCGCCGCATCTTCTCCGGCGTGTCAGCCGCGCCCTTCACACCCGGCTTCAGATCAGCGCCTTCCTTGCGCTTGAAGTAGGCTCGGCCGGCAGCCGTCAGGCCACCCTTCGGGTCTTTCAGTTGGCTCATTCGTACCACTCCAGTTGGAGGTGGCCAGCGTGATCTGTGCCGTTGACGTTGGTCATCCTCACCAGATAGTTGGTCAGCGGCTTGAGGACGTACTCAAGACTCTGCGCACCGCCACCACCAGCCTTCTTCCCGACACCGCCAGCCAGGAACTGCGCATCGATCAGCGTGCCGGTGCCGGTGACCGTGGGATTGATCGCCATCGCCACGTTGCTGGAGGTGGTGTAGTTGCGATTGCGGTTGACCGGCGTGAACAGCGTGCCGCCCGTGGTCGTCGCACCCTCGTAGACGTAAAGCTCGGCATTACCAGCCAGCACCGCGTCAATGGTCAGATGCGGCCGGACACCGGCAGCAGCAGCCAGCACGATATTGCAACTGGCCCCAGCAACCAGCGGGGCGGATGCCGGGTACAGCCGCCAAGCCAGCCACGCCCTGCCGTCATGGTTGCGCTGGTGGTTGATGTCAATACTGATCATCGGCGCATCAGCGCCCGTCAGCGCGGCAGTGCCGTCCTCCAGCTTCTGCACCAGGCTGACATGGCGGGCCTTGGTGGTCAGCGATTCGAGTTCGATGCTGGTAGCCACGTCACTTCTTCATCTGAGCGGCACGCATGTTGTCCACCAAGTTGGGGTAGGGGCGGCCAGACTTCCTGGCCATCATCTTGGCCGCCTTCTTCTGCAAGGCGGTCAGCTTCTCGGGCTCGCCCAACTTCTTGGGCCGATCCTTTTCCCAGACCTCTTTCATGGCTTCCTCTTGATGCCGGCCTCAGACATCGCAATGGCCACGGCCTGCTTCTGACTGGTCACCTTGTCGCCGCTGCTGGACTTCAGCTTGCCGGCCTTGTACTCGCGCATGACCTTGGCGACCTTGCGCTGCATCTTCTGCTTCATGTCCATCACATGCCGCCCCCCAGCTTGTTGGGCTGCACGCCGAGCTCATCCGGGCGCTCGGCCGACAGCAGCATCCTCAGGCCGCCACCGCGGCGGGCGCGCATGGATGCCATCGAGCGGGTGGCCAACTCCGTGCGCTCTCGGGCCTGCTCGGCTTCCTGGCGCTTGAGTTGTTCATCCTGCTTGCGCATCTGCGCTTCCTGGGCCGACGTGTCAGGCCCTCCTCCGAACAGTCCAGACATCAAGTCCTCGCCATCATCCAGTAGTCCATCTTGTCAGCGCCGTAGCAGCGCATGACGCCCTCAGTCTCCAGGCCCAGGCTCTCAGCCCATCGGTGAGCCCGCAGGTCGTCGCATCGTACTGTCGCCTGGACGCGATGGAGACGCCCTGCTATCACACGATGCAGCACGAACATGCGTCCAGCCTTCGTCATGATGATAGGGTACTTGCGGGCTCGCTCCTCGCAGATCATCCATATCTGCTCGACACCATCCCATATCTTGACAGAGCCGAACACGGCCGCTGGCCGGTCGTGCAGGAAGGCAGTGATAGCGTCACCTCGCGCTGCCTGCCATTGCAGCATTTCCTTGACCGGCATGGTCTGACTGATCGACCGGATGTTCTGCGCCTGGACATCCATCACGATGTAGTGGCTGATGTCGAATGGCCGCCACTGAATGCCAGGTCGGCGAGGCAGGGATTCCAGCAGATCATGCAAAGACATCGAAGTCCCCCGTGACAACAGTCTGCGCCATGAACGGCACGGCCGATGACTTGTTCTGCGGGCGGATCATGCGGTTGTACTCGCCGCCGCCCAACATCAGGTAGCCGAATGAGTCGCCGATGTGAGAGTGCTCGTTCTTGTTTGGCGCATCGCGGAAGCGCTCCTGGCCAGCACCGATGGCCACGCGCTTGAAGTGATACCCGCCTGCAAGAGCCTTGCGCAGCAGACGGCACTCGCGGCTGACGATCAGCCCGGGCTTGCCGCCGATCAGGCGTTGCATCGGGGCGGCAGCGGACTCACGGCGAACCTTGAAGTCATTGCTGGGTGTGGGCTGGGCCTTCAGTCCCAGGCTGCGCAGATGATCGAAAGCGGTGACCTCGTAGATGGCATCACGCGCCATGCCGGCGGGGTCACCCCACAGCATGACCTGATGCTGCGGGTATCGCTGGTTCAGTTCCGCCAGCAGCTGCTGCGCGAAGCGCTCGAGGCCCATGTCGAAGGTGACGATCTCATGCAGGACGATCCATCGACCATTGGGCAGACGCTGGCCGATGGTGGCCGCGGGTGTCAGGCCGAAGTCCAGCCCGACCTGTATGGGAACAGACGGCTCGACCAGCACATCACCTGACATGGTGCTGTCGTCGTACTCCGGCCAGACGGGACGTCCTTCCTGCACATAGGTGTACTCGCCACCGGCGTAGCAGCGGATCCAGTCGAGGTTCTTGCCGCCCAGCATCTGCAGGTAGTAGCCGGCCGGCAGGTTGTTCAGGTTCTCCGCGACGGGGTTGATCTTCCACCACTTGCCGGCGGCCAGGATGTGATCATTGGCCTCGGGGTTCTCCGGCAGGTCTTCGGAGGATACTTGCACGACGCCGCCTGGTTGCTTGTAGAACTTCCAGGCGAACTGACCAGACAGCTTCTCCACCTCGGCCAGCTTGAACCACCAATGGTCATCGTCCATCGGGTTCGTGTCCATCCAGATGCCCGACCATGTGGCACCGCCGTCGCGTTTGGTGGGGTATCGGCCGACGCGATGTGTCAAGCCATCGATGACGGCTTTGGGCAACTCGCGGGCCTCGTTGACCCAGGCACCCGTCAGTTCCAGGGACAGCAGCTTGCGGACGTCCTTGGGCTGGTCCAGGGCCAGGAAGATTACTTCGCAGTCAATGCCGGCAGCATCACCCCGGGCCGGCAGACGGATGTGGTGGGTGATGGGAGGCGTCCAGAGCAGTGGGCCGAACGTTGCCTCGGGGAACAGATCCAGCCACGTCTTGATGGTGGTGGTCTTCAACATCGGGTAGCTGTTGCGCACGATGGCGAAGCGGCTGTAGCGGATGCCGTCGACCGGTGACGGCTTTTGCTTGACGGCACGCATCATCACCTCGGCGCAGCAGGCATAGGACTTGCCGGAGCCGACAGGCCCCATCATGCCGCGGACGAAGCCATCGTCCTGCAAGAACTTCCAGACAGTGGGCGACTTGCGGAAGTCGAGGTTCAGAGCCGCGGTGGCCAGCTCTTTCTGCGAGGCCTCTTTGGTCTTCATAGCTGCATTGCCATCAGCGCGAATGGGTTGGTGGTGTCCTTCCACCCGGAGCCTGACCGGATTTTGTGGATGACGCGCTGGTGGACTCCGTACTGCTGGGCCAGCTGCCTCTGCGTGAAGCCTTCAGCGTTGCGGATCTGGCGAACCATGTCCATCGTCAGCTTGGACTTGCGCCTGGTTGCCGCGATGTGCTTCATCTTCCATTCGATGGTTCGAGTGGAGGCGACCAGGGTCTTGCGGGCCAGGTCAGGCCGAGAGATCAGGGACAGGTGAGCCGGGTTCACGCACAGCTTGTTGTTGCACTTCATGCGTACCACCTTGCCATCAACCTTCATCCCCAGGCGCGTGGCAACGGATCGAGCAACGGTGGAGCTTTTGCCGCCATTGGATGTGTACGGGTGGCCGCTGGTGGCAACGTACCCCGTCCACAGCCAGCAGTCACCCTCCTCGACTGACTTTTCTCGGATGACATCCAGAATGTTTCTCACGTCTCTTGTCCTCTAGGAAGCGGATGAAGTCCTTCAGATGCTTGCGCTCTTGCGGCAGGATGTAGACATCCACCCGGATCAGGCCCTGCTGCAATCTGCGCTCGCGCAGCGCACGCACGCGCTCTGTAGATGTAGGCGTCATTTCTGTTGCGCATCTACAACATCTGGCGACAGCACGTTGATGCCCAGCACGGACGGCTTCTCGTTGTCTTCCGGTGAGTCCAGCAGACCGGAGGCCTTGGCCAGCAGACGCAGGACACCCACCTTGTCGTAGAGCTCGATGTCCAGCGTGCGGGTGATGTTGCCTTCCTTGTCGGCACGCTCGTTGACCTTGATGGACTTGATGGCCTGCAGGGCGTGCTCGGGGATCTCGTCTGACGGCTTGACCTGAATGTTGCCCTGGTCGTCCCAGGTCATGATGTCCGTGATCTTCGTGTTGGCCATGCACAGCAACGCATACGCCACAGCCTCACGGTTGTGGACGATGGTGGCACTGCGCTCGAGACGACGCTGGACAGAGCGGATGCCACCCCAGCCGTTGAGCGACGGGATGGCTTTGGAGACTGGTGTGCGTGCCATCAGAACGGGATGTCGTCGTCTTCGACAGGACGCGGCTTGGCAGCGGGGCGGCTTTGCTGCTCCTCCTTCGGCTCGAAATTGAAGGACATGAACTTCCGCCCGGACTCGCTCTCCTTGATCCAGGCAGCCATGCGGAACACCTCGCCACCAATCATGCAGTCCCCGGTGTAGTCGGGACCACGCTCGTTCTTCTTGTCCTGCACCTTGAACAACGTGCCGGTTCCATCCTTCATCTGGTACGCCATGCGACCTCCTGTAGTGAGGCTGGAAGTGTAACCAGTTGCCGGGAACAAACGATGCAGTCGAAGATCATCCTGTGCATGAAGTCATGCAAAAGATGCATAGGATGAACATCCCACTGGATGTAACATCAGGGGAACGGGGCCATCACCCAGCCCGGACGCAGGCGGTCTGCTAGCCAAGTCCATAAGCGTGTCGAATCCTCAGCACCCTCTAGTAGCGTAAGCGAACGGGAGCAACCCAGGGGAGCCAGCATCTGACACATGCTGGTCAGACTAGATAAACGATAAGCAGCACTCCCAAAGAGTGAAACACCCACCCCCCCGTGGGTGCTACGGACTGCACAACCTACACCGTCCCCGCGGAGCGTGCCCAGCACATCGCGGCGGGAGGGATGGCAGCATTGAGTGCTGCCACCCACCCGCGAGACAGAGCAGCACTCGGCCAGGATTACAGGGGAAAAATTGAGGGAAAAATTGAGGAGGACATCCCTATCGGTAGGGTGAGGGCCGGGGGGGGCAAGGGGTCGGCTCGCGCTGCCGCAGTGCCTCGCGCCGCTCAGCGCCACCACCCCGGCCTGCTCGGTCAGACCACCCGGCACCACCCCGGCACACCGGGCGTCACGGACTCAAACGGACGATTGGATCCGTGACACCCTGCCTGCTCAGAGTGACAGGCCCTGCCTGGCTCGCATGCTGGCCAGCATCGCCGCTTCGCGTTCGAGGGCGTGACCGGTCGGTGGCTTCAGACCCTCGCCGCGGTAGCGCTCGAGCACATCGCCGATGAGTGCCGCGGCCGTGGACTCGAGCACCTCGACCCTCGACCTATCGACTACCTTTCCATTCGCGCTAGTTATCGCCCCATTCGATTCTTGAATGTTAGACAGAAGCCGTCCCTCATCCCGCGAGTCTCTGGCAAGCACGTCCTCTGCCGACATGGTGGGATCGAACACGATGCGCAGGGTGGCCGTGCGCGCTGTCGGGCCGCTGTAGTAGGGTTTCGCTGTTTGTTCGATGTACCCGGCTTTCTTGAGCCACAGGATCTGCTGGCTCACGGCTTCCTGGGTGACGCCCAGGTCATCTGCGATCTTCTGCTCGCCGCACCATAGGAACCCGTTGCGGTTTGCGTGGGCTGCCAGCATGACGAGCACGCGCAGGGCTTGCCGGCTCATCTCTCTGTCGTGATAGACGCGGAAGGGCAGGACGATGAACTTCCGTGCGTCCTCTTTCTCTTGTTGTCCTACTTGCGGCCTTGCCGGTATATCGAAGCCATGGCTGCCCGCAGCTGCTGCAGGTGGTTGCTTCCGCGGCCGGCCAGGTCTTCGAGTCTGTCCCTGACTGTCTGAGGGTGATGCTTGCTTCTGCGTGTGGTCGGGTAGGTTTGCAGGATCCATCTGGCTTCACACTCCATGCGCCAGTGCTCGCAGTAGTTGCAAACCTGGCGGTTGTCGATCAGGGTCTTCGTCTTGTCTCTGTCGCACCGGTCGCAGTTCATGCCGGGCTCAGCGTCACCGTGGTTCCCGGCTCGGCCTTCGCGTATCGCTTCGTGACGGCCAGCATCACTACCTGGCTGTCATCCTCATACAGGATCCCGTTCAGGGCGTCCAGTACGGTTTTGCCCAGGTTGTCAACGTCTGGCCTGCTGGTGTGCCATCGGTCGAATCGCTGGGCGTCCTCTCTGCGTGCTCGAGGCCAGCTCTTGGGTATCGGCATATGGCAGACCACGCTGCAGATCAGCGGGCCTTGCATGGGCGCCAGCGGCTTGCCATCTGTCGACCGCATCGATGCGACAGCCGCGGCTTCCCTGCGGATCTTGTCTTCGTGCTCTGCTGTCCTGGCCGGTGTGTAGGTGCGGCCTGCTCGCGTCACCCTGGGTCTGGCCTTGCCCACGGGAGCTCCCGGGATCCACACGATGCAGGATGAACCCGACCAATAGCTGAAGCTCACCTGTAGGCCCTCTCGATGCTGCCCAGGAAGGCCCAAAGCTCTGCAGTAGCCAGAAGACCCTGGCCCGGGATGTCCCCGCTAACCTCGAGTGCCCAGTTCATGGCCTCTTCTGGCATCTGCATCCCTGCCCTGGCCAGCTGGACTACCGTCTCTGCTGTTTTGCGTGGCGATTCAACCATCTGGCGATTGACTCCATGCTGTGCTGCTGCTGCTCGATCCCGCCCAGGTGGCGCAGGATCAGCCGCTCGATCAGCGCCGTCCTGCTCTGGCCTGTCCTGGCCGCGGCCTGATCCAGACACTCCCGGGCGGACTCGCTAAGCCTGATCAGGGTCTGTCGGCGCATGCCCGATTGTTGCGCGGATCAGACATTAGGGAAAGTCCTAGGTGTTTGGGTGTTTGACAGTTCCCGGTAACGGTGTACAGTTCACCCCATCGACACCAACCCAGGAGCACGCAAGATGACATGCACCTACTTCACCACCGAATCCGAAGCTCACGCCTACTGCGCCGCCCGTCGGGCTGCAGGGTTCCGGGCCTACGTTCTGTCGATGCGCGACAACTTCCACGAAGTCCGTTCCTTCTAATCACACTCAGCACCCAGGAGAAAACAAAATGACAAAGCAAAAGCAAACCACCGGACCGAAGATCAGCGTCACGTCCAAGCTTGACGGGATCCGTTCGTGGTCCCTCGAGGCCCTGGAAACCTGCCCGGGTTCCGTCAACGGTGATGGAACCCTTGTCGACGCATGCAAGGGCTGCTACGCCACCACCGGAAACTACAGGTTCGCAAACGTGAAGGCCCCGAGGGCCTACAACAAGCTGGACTGGCAGCGTCTTGACTGGACCGACAGCATGGTTAGGGCCCTGGATTCTGACCGCTATTTCCGGTGGTTTGACTCCGGCGATATGTACTCGCTGGCCCTGGCCGAAAAGATCCTTGAGGTTTGCCAGCGTACCCCATGGGTGTCGCATTGGATCCCTACCCGCATGGCCAAATTCCCGAAGTTCCGGGAGGTCATCCGCAAGCTGCAGGCCCTGCCGAATGTCATGCTGCGATTCTCATCCGACAGCGTCTTCGGGGAGTTCCTGCCCGGCACGCATGGCAGCGTCATAGTTCCGGATGCTGAGTCTGCCCCTGCCGGCACTGTTGTCTGTCAAGCCTATCAACATGATGGCAAGTGCAACGGCTGCAGGGCATGCTATTCGAAGGATGTTCCGGTTATCGCCTACCCTGCCCACGGCCAGAAGATGGCCAAAGTAATCACCATTCGCCGGGCTGCATGATCATGGCCTATATCGCTTACTACCGTGTTAGCACGGATCGGCAGGGCCGTTCAGGCCTGGGCCTTGATGCCCAGCGTGAAGCCGTGCGCAGGTTTGCCGGCCGCGATCAGATCCTGGCCGAGTATGTCGAGGTCGAGTCCGGCCGCAAGACTGACCGTCCTCAGCTGGCCGCGGCGATGCAGCATGCACGCAAGGCCGGGGCCGTCCTGCTGATCGCGAAGCTGGACCGCCTGGCCAGAAACGTGCATTTTATTTCGGGCCTGCTCGAGTCCAAAGTAGCATTCCGATGTGCCGACATGCCAGAAGCCGATGTCACGTTTCTACAGATGATGGCTGTCTTCGCTGAGCTTGAAGCTCGCAAGATCAGCGAGCGGACCACGGCTGCGCTGCAAGCCCTGAAGGCCCGCGGCCGCAGACTGGGCAGCCCGAATCCGGCCGCAGGAGCGGCTGCAGCTGGCGCAGTCAAGGCCAGACAAGCCCAGGCCTATGCGCAGCGCGTAGCGCCGATCCTGGCCGATGTGAAGGCCTCTGGCGCACGCTCACTGCGCGAAATCGCCGCTGGCCTGCAGGCCCGCAACATCGCCACGCCGGCCGGATCTGCAACCTGGCATCCTCAGCAGGTGTCGGCCCTTCTGGATCGATTGGAGCTCGCAGCATGAAACAGCACTATCGCCCTGCCCGGCGCAGCACCTGGGCTGATCTAGGCGCGGCCGTGGTCATCGTCGCCCTGGCCCTGCTGATCGGTTACGCCCTCGCATCATGAGCTCGAGCAGGCCAGACCAGGCCCGCGGCCAGGCCCTGCGCGACGCCGGAATCGCCCGCGTCGCGTCGCAGAGGGCTACTGTACTTGGGGCGCTGAAAAATCTCGCACGGAACCTCGCCTGGGAGCGCGAGGAAATATCGATCAACGATATACGCGAGGCAGCGAACCTGCCGAGCGACACCACCCCCCTCGTTTTCTCGGCCGTGTTCCGAGGCAGCGAATGGGAACCCTGCGGCTATGTCACAGCCGCTCACCCGCAGGCCCACGCACGCACCGTGCGCCTGTATCGACTCAGGAGAGAACAGTGGTAGGCAAGGTCACATCCGACACCGTGATGAGCGCGTCACGGCTGCCGGCACTATTCGGCGTGTCGAAGTACTCGACACCGAACGATGAGCTGCGCAAGTCCATCGCCGCGATGGACGGCGCGGAGCGCGAGGACATCACCAACGAGGCGATGCGATGGGGGAACCTGCTCGAGCCGCTCATCCTGCAGGAGTCCGTGTCTCGCCTGGGGCTGGATCCGAACGGGGTCTGCACCATCTGGCCAGAGGCGCAGCGCCACCTCGAGTGGCCGCTGCAGTGCTCGCTCGACGGCACCGCCACCGGCGACGGCCGGCAGGTCGTCACTGATAAGGGCGCGGGAATCTATGTCATCGGGGCCGAGTCCATTTTCTTGGACGGCATCGGTGTGCTCGAGGCGAAGCTGACCAGGGTCTGGCCGGAACCCTCCCCCGCTATCTACCGTGGGCCGCTGCAGTTGCAAGGGCAGATGGCCATCATGAGTGCTACCTGGGGCGCAGTGTGCGTGCTGTATCAGGGTGTTGAGTTGCGCATCTTCCTGTTCGAGCAGGATCTGCGCGTGCAAGAGTCCATCCGCGATGCGGTGTGGGAGTTCGACGGCAAGCTGTCCCGGTATTACCAGACCGGGGAGATCGACCTGTATCAGGAGGCAAAGTGAGTGCTATCGCAAAGGCCTTCGTGGCCGCCAAGAAGGGCTTCGCCCCTGCGCTGAAGACCAGCAGCAACCCGCACTTCAAATCGAAGTACGCGGATCTCTCCGGCTGCCTGGAGGCAGTCAACGACGCCCTGCTGGATGCCGGCATCGCCGTGTATCAGGAGACGGCCGAGTGCTCGGACGGGGTCATCGTCGAGACGGTCTTCCTGCATGAGAGCGGCGAGGTGCTTCGCGGCGGGAAGCTCCACGTCCCGGCAGCAAAGTCAGACCCGCAAGGCTACGGGTCTGCACTCACCTACGCCAGGCGCTACAGTCTGATGGCTGCGTGCGGCATCGCCGCGGAGGACGACGACGGCAACGCTGCCAGCAAGCCAAAGCCGAAGGCCGAGCGGGGCGGCAACCCGCTCGACCAGATCCGCAGTGCAGGCAGCGGCGATCCCAAGCCCGAGCCGAAACCCGAAACCAAAGCCGGCCTGCCCTTGCTGATCCCGCGCAGTGAGACGCCGCACTCGTTTCACCCCGACATCGGGACATGGTTTGAAGCCTATGAGCGCATGGCTCGCACCGTTGCAGGCAATGGCAAGACGCCACCTCGGCAGGCCATGACGAAGCTGCGCGAACTGCGCGAGGCCAACGAGGCCATGATGGGTCAGCTGTCGCCGGAGCAGAACGCCCGAGCTGCGGCTGCGTACAAGAAGCGCCTGGCAGAACTGGGTGCGCAGATCGAAGGAGATCCCCTGTGAGCAACGATTACAAGACCCTCGAGTCCCAGGTGCTGGCCTGGGCCAATGCCCGACAGATCATCCCGAACAGTACCTGCACGGCGCAGGCCATCAAGACGCTGGAGGAGGTCACCGAACTGCTGTCAGCCCTGCACCGCAAGGATTGGGGCGAAGCCCGCGACGCATACGGCGACGTGCTGGTGACGCTGATCATCGGCGCTGACCTGGCCGGCCTGGATCTGGTGGACTGCCTGGCCCTGGCATACGACACCATCAATGACCGCCGCGGTTACCTGCGCGAAGACGGGGTGTTCGTGAAGGAGCCCAGGTGATGGAGGAGGACATCACGCTCGAGCAGAGGTTCGAGGAAGCCATTCGGCAGATCAAGATCCACGAAGGGTGGATGCCGCTGGGCATCTATCAGCAGGTCGTGCAGGATCTGGAGAAGATCCTGGCCGAGCCGCCGGTGATGTGGCGGTGGCGTCATGTGTCGAACCCGCACTGGTCGACGCAGATGACGGAGGTCGAGCCCTGCGAGGGGCACATCGTGGAAGCGCTTTACAGGAGATGACAGACATGAAACGCAACGCATGGGGGCTGAACGTCGGCCCCAACTATTGGTCGGTGCAGGACACCTCCGGTGTCCACATCTGCAGCGGCACGGGTGGTGGCATGCAGTTCGCTGACCAGATGGTCGCAGATGCCCGCCTGATCTGCGCCGCGCCTGTGTTGCAGGAGGCACTGGCCAGGCTGCTGGACTGCTCGACCCGAATGGTCGGGCATCAGCGGGCGTGGCCCACCGAGGCGGAGTTGCTGGCCGCCGAGCAGGCCGCCGCCCAGGCACTGGATCTGGCTCGAGGGGTGACAGCATGAGCACCTCGTTCTCAATCCACCACGTCCATTCTGTCGAGGTGCAGGAGCCCAAGATCCTGGACATCAATGGCGGCACGCCGTTCGTGCATCGCACCATCGTGGTCATGGATGAGCGCGGCCATCGTCACGACATCACCCTGTTCTGCAACGGCCGAGACGCATCGCCGCTGACGATCAAGGAGGCGCAGACATGAATACCCGCATGCTGCGCCGTGCGCGTACCTTGTGGGCATCCGGCGACCGCCGGACCGATCGTCACAACACCCGGCAGTGGATCCGCTCGATCCGCCTGCTGGGCGACAAGTGGCTGCTGGCAGTGCCGGCAAGGAGAATCAGATGAGCGACAGAAACTGCTGCGACGGCCTTTGCGAACAGGGCCGGGCGTGCCCGTACCGCGAGGCTGCACGCCTCGAAGACCTGCCCGTGCCGAAGCGCGACGTGGCGCTGGAGGTGCTGTGCTGGGTGGCCGCTGCGGTCACCGTCTGTGCGCTGGCTGTGTCGTTGTGGGTGGTGGGATGAGCACAAAACCTGACGCACTGCGGCTGGCTGATGCG
>Ga0172373_10002359_pt1 | contig 29078 bp, 41 predicted proteins | sample Lak10m_2_FD_114546 | JGI IMG/M metagenome (GOLD analysis project Ga0172373, IMG submission 114546) | Freshwater microbial communities from Kabuno Bay, South-Kivu, Congo - kab_092012_10m | ecosystem: Environmental > Aquatic > Freshwater > Lake | place: Democratic Republic of the Congo...
GATGTCGACGTAACAGACGTGCCTTGTACGCGAAATAATATACGTTTAGTAGATGTTAAAACGATATTAAACGGACCTGGTTTACTTATTAAACTCTGTGTAGAAGAACCAGTATTTGATGCAGAAACAAAAAATGATACAGCATAATTATTATTACGGTCATATGTTCCCGGTACACTGCTATTTGGTATATTAATAAAACTGTTACCATTAAATTTAGCAGCTAATCCTATTGATTTATTAGATCCAGTTAATGCAGTAACACCTGGTACAAATTCAATTGGTCCTTGAATTACGTTTAATTTATTATTAGCAGGATCAAAATATTTATTAAATCCTTCATAGAATTTTACATCAGAAATAATAGAAGATGTATTAATATTACTATCGATAATATTACCACGACTATCGGATGTTAAATTTAAATTAATACTACCGGTTATAGTATTTAATTGAAATGATGCCGGCTTAATACCTTCACCTATTTTAACATATGGAAATGAAAAAATAGAAGCCGACTGAAATAAATGTTTTATAGTTTGATTTAAATTAGCAGGACCATATGTATAATATGTACTACTATTTTTATAAAACAAACGATTAACTGAATAATAAGTAACTGTTTGTAAACTGTTATCTGTATTTTTTAAATCATTAAATGTTAATTCCGTACCTAAAGCTGGCAAGTAATTAATATCAGAATAAATTGCAGATAACGGCAAACAACTACCACTATCACTACCAGAAATAACACTCCAAGATTTATAAACCTTAAATGGTGTCACTGTTGTATCAGATATATCTACTCGTTTAAAAACAGTAGGTACTATGCCATCGTATAAATCTAAATCTGATAATGTTATGTTTGCCATAATAGTAAAAACCCTGCTATATTTAATATAAATATAACAGGGCTAAAATCAGTAGTGTGTTTAGAAATCTAACTTAACTCGTATAAGAGCTTCACGCTGAAATGATTTTAATAGCGGTTTGCTTAGTTTTGCAACAGCTAATAATTCTTGAGTATCATTATATAATCCAACCGTAGTGATATACGTTTTAGGATTACCGATAAATGATGATTGCGCAATTTGACCAACTGAACCTGTTACAAAAGATGGGTTATTAGTAAAATTATACTCAGCATTTTTAATTCGAACAAAATAATGTGTACTAGTAATTTTTTCAGAGTTACGAGCTAAGAATCCATATGGGTCTGACGTAGATGGATTTGTTTGTAATGCTGAACCTGATATAGATTGGTATAATACAAAATGATTATTACCTTCAGAACTAGAACCAGTATTAGTAGCAAATCCTAATTGTTGATCTAGCATTTTACCATCTAATACTAAAACACCATGGTCTGGATATGCTAATCCATAATATACCGGAGCAGCTGAATTGTATACACCTGATGCTAATGATCCGGATACTATATTATATACCTTTCCAGAATCGCCAACTGTAGCAGATGCTAATGTCGAATCATCAATCAATGTAATTATAGTCGAACCTACAGATACAGATCCAGTTGCATTAGTAGCACGTGCAGTTACATTACATAATGGTAATTCAAAATTACCTGCATCTAAACGTTCTTTTAATCGATTACGTTTAAAGTTAACAATATAAACATAATCAGTACTTCCACTACCCGCTGTTATAAATCTAGAATTGTTAGCAGGTAATAATAATTGCTTATATTGCGAATAAATTGCTCGGCTCGGAGAATCATTTAATTGGCCTTGAGCATCAGAACCACTACCTAATGCGTGACCAAATGCTAATGAAAATTGAGTAGTAGCCCCATCATTCGCAGGATTATCTTGCAACACATCTACATAATATTTTCTTTGTGTAGTTGTCTGTGCAGATGATGTAAAATATGTTGATAACGTTGCTAAATTATCAGACCATAAACCAGCAGTAACAACTTCTGTTTGATTAGATACAACATCGTTAACCATATCAAATTTAGAAAATACTCGACCGTTACGTGCTGCAATCGCAGCTGCTTGTTGAGATGCAACAATTTGTGCAGCTAACTGTTGAGCTAATGCTAATGTTTGTGGATCTACTGTATTACTAGGAGTTGCTCCTATTCGACTTTGTTTTCTTAAACGCTCAATAAGATGTTTCATATATTTTCTTTTATTAATTTTTTAGCTTTCGGCAATATTACCGGTTGGTGTAGCTACTGTTGGTTGTGTTTTTGCAACAGTTAAATTAATAGTTACACTACCACCGGTTTCGTTACCAATGATAGTAATTGTACCTGTTTTGCTAGTTAATAAATTTGGTTTTGCGATTACTTTAAATTCAAATCCGGCTACCGCTACACTTTGTGCATCTTCATTATCACCAACATATGTAGGGGTTGTTGGTAAAATTGAATTTTGTAAAGGTTTTGTAATTTGTAAAGTAGCAATTGATGAATCTGATAAAATCGCAGTATACCCTAATGTGCCATTACCACCTTGTATGTTAATAGTATTAGGAATAATTCCTGCACTAATTCCAGCACCATTTAATGATATTGATGTATTACCAACCGTTACAATTGGTAAATTTACAGTTTGTTTTGGTAACGTAATTAATTTTGAACGTAATGCCTGAGTTTCATCTGGAATTGCTTCTACTACCGGCATATTTTCTATAATTACACCATAATAATCAGTTCCTAATGGATGATCAGGATTCCAAAGTGTATAATCCACTTCGTCATCTCCTAGTGCAAATTGTGTAATTTTAAATGAATTTTCACCTCGAGCTAATAATTCTCGACCTTTTAATGTTAAAATTGCATCTACTGTAACCGAGCTATTATCTAGATATCCCATATATTATTCCTTTTAAATAAATATCATCCCCGTAAAAAAGATCCATCATCTGACAATTCTTGATATATTAATTGAGAGCCATTTGCTGGTTTCCATTCTACCGGAGGTTTACCATCAACTGTATGTGGAGAATTAATATTAAAATCTGCGGAAGTTAATTTACATCCATCATATTTTTGATTATACATACCAGTCGGTCTATAATCTTGAACCTGTGCTAAACTACTAGAAAATTGATATCCATACAATGTATAACTACCACTGCCGTATGAACTAGTGCCATAGTATGATGCTGATGCTGACGGATATAAAACAGATCCGGATGATAATCGATATTCCGATACATTTGCATTTAAAATTGTTGGCATTAGTGCTTCACTTAACCAATATGGTGTAGATCCGGTTGTATATGTAGTACCATTCCATATTGCATATTGATAACTATATGTGCTACCATTATATCGTTCATCTGCTGACGCTGTTAGATATGCTTGATATTTGATATCAACATCCGATGATAATGTTGCAATATTAGTTACTTGACCCGTATAATAGGTATAATCAGCTGATGCGGTTGGTTGTACTTCTGATATAATAGTATCATATGTAACATGAAATTTATGAGCTTTTGGTAAAATACTTTGTTTGCTACGTTCTAATAAATTTGGTTGTATTAATAACCCAGTTAATTTATTAGCACGAGCCGGTAATATTTGTTCCAATTGCCTAAAAAATGACATATCAAACAACGTAAATATTTTTATATACGCATTAATATCATTTTTATCAACATATTTTTTCCAATATTCATGTGATTTTTTTATTAATGCTGGATATGAAAAACTATCATCATCACCAGGATCACCAATATAATCATCTAAAACCGTAAAACCTAATTGAGCAATAATATCTTCATTGATAATTGTTTGTGGAGAAAAATATATTGCTAATTTATTCGTATCAACCGGAGCTTTATCATATTGACTTTGTTCAGCACGCGTTTTAACATCTAACGTACCTACTAACACGTTATTTTCTAAACGTATCTTATTATCATCAAATGTGCCAGTACCTAATGAAATAGAATCATAATAATATGTTTCTTCTACTGAATCATATGGCTCTGCATTAGTCCAACTTGTAAATGATGCAGATATAGATGAAGAAACTGGTTGTGCGCCAGTTAAACTACCTGTTGCTGTATGATTAACTTTTTGTGTTAATGGTAATCTGAATACTAATTCATTATAAGCATCTGTATTTCCATTATATGCCGCCGGGGCTTTGACGTGATTATTAAACGCAGAATCATTTAAACTACTAGACCACAATCTTAATTCTTGCAATTGTCCTTGCAATCTAGATGCACCAGTACTGGTACTACCTAAAACTACAGATGTGGATCCAGCAAATGATGCTGTTGCTGATGCAGATACCGCGCTAATAATTTTACCATATTTAGAACGTTTAGCAACTACTTGCAATTTATTACCAGATGTTTTCAACATGGTAGTCAACCAACCACCATCAAACATTTCGATATTCGCAGAACTAGTACCATTAATTTGAATTGTACCTAAAGTACCACTCGTATAATCTAATGTTACTACATTACTACCAACTGTAAATAATGTCATCGTACTAGGAAGTAGTGGATTTTTTACTACATTATCAGTACGAAATCTTAACTCTACAGTGTTTATAGATTGCGAATAATTAACTGTTACAGATCCTGCTGTATTTGTAATTAAATCTAATGCATAATCAAAATTTAACTTTTCATAAATAGGAGTTCTATCTAATCTAGGACCACCAAATTCTTTAATTGTAATAATCGACTGCGGAATGCCATAACATGATAATAATGCTTGTACGCTGCGTTTAGTACCTTTAGACTTTAATAATAACGGTAAGTTATTAACAATTCGTCGCCAAACCGTATATGTCATATCCTGACCGGATAGTGATTGTTGATTAACAGAATTCGAACCAGTTAATGGAATACCAGTTTCATTAGTTCCTAATACATATTTCCATAAATCTTGTGACTGATTACCATCTGTTAAGTTCCACCCGAATTGTTTTGCCACAGAATATAATAATTCATTTGGCATTCCTAATTTTGGATTCTCTTCACGTTTATTTATATTAGTCATATGATTAATATATGTATACATTATATCATAATGATGTCCTAACATATTAACAAACGTGTGTAAGTTTACACTATCTTGACTAAATCTTATATGTTCCGGTATAGCATTAATTAATGAATTATAATTTGAAGCATCATATAATTTTGCATATGAATATATAGTATCAAACCATGTAGTAAATTGTGAACTATTAATTGAAACTATATTATATGGTTTTGTCGAATTCGTTTTAGGTATCGGTGTTATATAACTACCAGTAACTGCCGGAACATTTGCATTAGCTAATGGTAATGTATATGTAGTTAGTTTCGAAGATGATTCGTAATATAAAAAACTTTCAAATGCATCAAATCCGCTAATTAAATTAACACGTTGTTTCTCTAAATCCTGTGCATTTGTAGTTGATACGCTACCTGATATTAATGAAACCGATGCACTTTGTGCTGTATAATATTCTAGTAATTGTAATTTATATTTGAAATTTTCTAAACGTTCTGTTGCTGAACTATAAAAAATAAAATTATTAAAATCAGAATAATCAATATTTAACTTTATTCCAGATAAACTACCTGAAAAATATGCATCAATAATTTGTTGCGATGTCTGTGTTGACGATCCTAATAAATCATTCCATGTTTTTATGCCAGTATCTGTTGATGTATTAAAATCAGGAGTAGCTGCCCAATTGGGATTAGCTAATGTCGTTGTAGTTGTTATCGTTGGAATTGCTGGTATAACGTTGATTCGATCGATATATGGCTTTTTTGATTCTTCAACAATCCAACATTTAAAATCTAATTTTAATTCTTCTGGTAATGGTTGTAATAATTTTACATATATATACTCACCAATTACGACGATATTAATAAATGATACGCATTTATTTCTACTAAAATTTAGTAAATATGATTTATAATAATTTATAGTACTATTAGGCGGTATAATTGATTGGGTTTGCTTAACCGTATTAATAAAATTTGTTACTTGTTGTAAAAATGTTGTATTTGTCGGTGATATAGCGCGTAAACGTAATTCGGTACGATCTGGAGAAATATCATCTATTACTAAATACTGAGTATTATAGCTACCAATTAAATTTCTGAAAAAGTTAACAACAATTCTGAAAGATCCGTTTGTTATATTTAAATTATCTAACTGTTTATATAAGTCGATATTAATTGGATTAATTAAATTAATTGGCTGATTATTATCTTTATCTATGTATTGACCAACCTGTTGTTCGGGTTGTACCTGATGTAATCCGGTTATCCATGTTGAATTCGAATATAAATGTAATTCAATTTTATCTGCTGTAGTTTGTGAATTTACATTAGGAGTAAATGATACTAAGTTATTAGATAACGTCAGTAAACTTCTTTTATTATCCGGAATACGTTCAGCAGATAATGATGCACTAGCATTTAATATTTGATTTATGTTTACGTATTGAGATAACATTTTTAATTACTTTATATTATATTTGATTCCATTCATCTACATTTTTACTAGCATCAGTTATTGACCAATATGTCTGATCAGCATTAATCGTATGGTATCTAAATTGTTCTGCATTGCCACAGTTTGCGCCTATACTAAACACATCTCCAATTTGAAATTCCGAATTTGGTATAACTAATTCAAACTTCGTAGTCCACACTTCATATGGAGACATATAACTCCAACGACCATCCGTACCTATTCCAGAATATTGTTGATTTTTATATAAACGGTCTAATGGATAATCTGGTCCTTCTTTAAATATACTAAATGCAACCGTGCTAGGATTATCTGAAAAACTAGTGCCATCATATCTATGATTAATCTTAACTCGGAATCGTAAATCCTTTCCAGAATTTTTTATTTCAGATGTAATATAATACTTATCTATATTTGTTGGATGTTGTGATAACCCAGCAGCAACTTCATCCATTTTAATTTGTGTAAATGTTGCTTCACTAGGAATTATATAGTTTTCTAATGGTTTATATCTTGCATAAATAATATCAGATTCAATCGGTTCCGGTATATCAAAATTATCAATTGATCCGGTAGTATCGAGTGAAGTTACTGGGAATGTATAATAATTAAATGCAGTATTCAATACACGTGTTACCGATTCAACTGTATATTGTTGATCGACACATTCAATTATTAATGCAGAATTCAACCCAGACCCAGATTCTATTACAATATTACCTGCTGTATCTCTAGAATGTATACTTTTATTATTTGAATTATATGTTAATCCATAATTTACATATGATACTGACTGTGCAGACGCAACTCCATTATATATTGTATTGTTTGGCATTATCTAACTACTTTAAAATATATTTCATCTGTGATATATTGTTCTTCAATTCCGTTTACTATTTTTAATTCTAAACGATAATTACGTTCTGGCATAAATCCGTTCATATCTAAATAAATAAAATTGCTTGTACTATCACAACTTACTTTAGTATAAATATCATCATATGGAATTATAGTCTCATCTGTAACAGCATCTAACACCGTATAATAGGTAGTAGTTGGTAAGTATTTAACCGTTTGTTGTGGAAATAAATTAGTAGGAGATTTTTGTGGATATTTATCACGCGAATATATTCTAATTTTAGCAATTTCAGTGTCTTTATACTGCGGTTTAATGTGTGTATACACAGTATAGGAATCAGTATTAACAGAAGTTAACGATCCTGTTGTAAAAGTGCTATTATCCCAATATAATGTTAGTTTAGGAACATAAATAGTATGAGTTTCTCTACTAAAATATCTTACATAACCAGTTACATTATTATCCGCTTCATCTTCATCTGAAAATTTAAGTAAGAAACCATTATTAGGTATACTTCTACCCCCACTACCAGATATCCATACTTTTATAGCATCAGTAACATCGATATTTAAATCCGTAGGACGTGTTGTAAATGCTTCAGTACTAGCTAAACCAGGCTGATTAAAAAATGATTGATTAAAATTATTAATATTAAATCCAGACGAGCCCGATTGATAATACCAACTACCCCCTTTACCAGATCCGGATATATAAATAGAAGAAGAATTAACTTGTATGTTTTGGCTACTAGAAATCCACAAAGAACCTGATTCAGCATCCAACGACCACGATGTTAACGGTTGTGCCCAACATACACCATCATTTGCTGATGTAGAATCTGAATAGAATCCAGTTCCATTCATCCATAGCTGTCCTGTTAACTTAACATCAATTGTAAAGTCACTAGGTAAATTTTTAGCGTGAGTTGTATATAATTGTAATACAAATTTACACGAATCTAGATTCACGGAATATTTAGATAATGATGCAGAAACTTCAGCCATATCAAACTTGACCAATGATCGAGATTTTTGCCACGTCTCGCCATCAGTACCTAAACGTTTACCTACTTCTAGAATCTCATCGATACCAGTATTTATGGTTTCTGCAGATTCATATAAAGCAGCATCTTTTTCTGCATAAAATATTCTAAACATTTTGATTTCCTATTAAAGCTAAAAAATTATTAACAAACTGTTTATCTAAATCAGATAAGTTTTCATACTGTAAAATTACGGTGTCTAAATTAGTCGTTTCTCGATTATAAGTAACTCTAAATATTTCCGTATATTCAATATCATCTTTAACAATATTAACAACGAAATTTGTATTGCACAAACTAAAAAATTGTTCATAAATAGTTTTATCACTATCTGACAATGTTTGATATTTTATAATTGCGTATGTACCGTTTTTATTACCTACGGTGCATTGCTCTAATTCTAAATCTGATACTGCGGTTGTTATATTAATCATAATTAAAACATATATTTTGGTACTGTTACATTAGGTTCATATGTGAATCCTGTTGACGAATATGAACTACTAAGATTTGGGTTAAGTTGTTGATTTGCGGTTACGTTAATTAATCCAGCATAATAACCGGCTGCTGGCACATGTACAAAATATCCAGACGAACCAGATCCTTGTGATAATACATTATTTGCATATACTCTAGCAGATGTAGACCCAATATAAAGCATATTCTGATCAGGGTTTTCTGAGTATAATGTAGTGCTATTCATATGGATTTGACCTGAATTACTACAATCCATAGGTACAGATGCTGAATTAAAATACCAAACATTAGATCCAACTAAATTTAATTGAGTAGTATTATATACACCAGCTACCTTTCCTTCATAACATATAATATTTCCTCGATGTGTAAGTTTAGTATATCCATATAATAATATAGCTCGTTGGCGATTTGCATAAATATTTCCGTTAATGTGTACAATTCCACCAGCATTACCCCATGTACTGATTATAGCATCAGTCGTAGTATTCATTGGCGAATCTACTTCGGAATATAAATTACCATTAATTATTATTCGATTAGATTGAAACGTCCAATCTTGCATATGTATTACTTGTTTAAATTCATTCAATCTACCTAAACTACCAGAATCGGTTAATACTAATTCAGGGCAATTAACTATCAATTGTCCACCAAATTGTCGGTTTATATGCAATACTCTATATGGACCTCTGATGCGCCGTTTGATATTCATTATCACATTAACACCATTTGCCCATCTTAAATTAACAGTTTGTCCATTAACATTGTCACCATATAATTCATTTGCATTAAATACTACAGACGAACCATTACCACCCGAACCGATAAAAAATACTCCTTCACCATTTGTATTATTTACTTCATCACATTCGAATGTAATATTGTTATTTTGATGAACTATGCCTAATGATAAACTACTAGATATAAATCTCGCAAATCCAGTTACCCGCGTCGTGACATTGCTTTTATTTGAATAAAATCCACCAGCTGTAAATATAACTCCAGGCGAACAATGAACTTCTGCTTCGGAGTTTACATAACATGTTTCTGTATATTGTCCTGGTTTTAAAACAATTAAACGACGTTGTTGTGTAGTAAATAAATAACTAGAACTAACTGCGGTAAATGTTGCTAAACTAACAGTACCGGCAGCATAACTAGCGCTAGTATCTGAATATGTAGCAAATGCCGATGATACCATTAATGCATAACTAGCACTAGCAGCAGTTAATGCACTTGCATATGTTGCATATGGTTTTGTTAAATTACCCGGTTGGGCTGTTATATTATTTCCATATGACGGATCTACATAAAATGAGTTCGTAAAATATATCTCGGATGCTGGAATTGATATATCAAATGTAGTAGAATCACCTTTAGTAAATGAAATCGTACTTCCCGCAATTGATGCTGTATTAATATATGTAGGGGAGTAACTACTAGTTAATGAATATGAAGATGAAACAGAATTACTAGCAAAACTAGAACTTAAAGATATATCACTATAACTAGAAGATACAGAATTAACAACATAAGATGCTGTTAATGCATATGATGCTGTAATTGCAGTATCTGATTGGGAAGACGTATTAATATAGTTTAGATATGAAGCCGATACAGCATATGATGCAGTTAATGCACTTACTGCTCTAGATGCAGTTACTGAATAACTCGCAGTGCCTTGTAACGATGCAGTTACACCGGCAGTAGATATAATAGATCCTGTTACGGTTAATGAACCAGTAACTTTTAATGCTTCTGGTTCAGATCCCATTAATACTTCATATATATCGGAAACATAACTTGCAGAAATCATAGCACCTGGTATGATCTGTGCATAGTTATTAGATAGTACTCCCATTTACATCCCTTTTTCTATAAATATTAGAAACGGAAATTAATAGGAAACTACATTACCTCGAATATCTGAATTAGGATATTTAACTTCAAAAATACTAGGGTCTAATGATGGATATATAACACCATTTCTAGTAGCTGTCTGTAAATTATAAACATTACCGGAATATCCAGCAACAGTATCATATAAATTATTAAATGTAACACCTATAACAGATTGAACGCCTTTTACATTTGCTAGCAATGTCGTTACATCTGATTTCATTATAGGTTGGTTGATTTGCCATTTATCTATATTAAAATAATTTTTTACAGCATTAATACATTTTAATAAAACTTCATTGCTATTAAAATTAGGTAATACCGTAATTTGGAAATCTATACCGATATTAATTATGAATGCATTTTTAATATTAACAGCATCTGTTAAAATTCGATAATAATCTAGATATGTTTTTAAATTCTCTTTAACTGCGTTATTTAAATTAATTAATCGTTTATTAGCATCATACCCCAACACATACATATTCATTGCTAATGGGTTAGCAGTAGTCTGTGTGATATTTTGTCGTTGGTTTATTTGATCATCTGGAACTATATATGCTTTTGCAACACTTCCATATTTAGGTGGCATTGAATATGCTCTAACAATATAATCTTCTTTAGTTACTAAACGATTTTGAGTAGCAAAATTTGCCATTGCATTGTTTTTAATTTCTTGTATGCTATCATTAGTTTTAGCTCCAGCCGCTGGTTCCGGATTATTAACTGCTAATGTACTTTTTACAAAGTTTACAACGCCTACATTATTTATAGAATTAACATTATCATTATATTCTACATTATCAATTAATCTTAATGTATTCGCAGAAACATTGTCAGCAAATCCATTACCGATAGTATATGTAACTGTTAATGTTGTATTAGATGGGGCTTGCCCATATGCTCTAGTATATAAAAAATTTGATGGATCTATATCTATATTAATATCTCGACGAAATGCAGATAATCCATTACCTACATTATCTGGATTAGGTATAATTTCTTCATCATTATTATCCGATATACCTGCTCCAAATTGTAATTCTAATTTACCATCACTACGTAATCTAGTTATATAACGTTTCGATGTTTTCTTTAATTTTAATAAACTAGGTGAATTAGACCGATATTGATATAAATCCGGGTCATTTTCTATTAAATTAGGAACTTCTTCAAATATAGTATCCTGAGCCAAATACGGAACATGATACCAATTATCACCATCTGTTTCTTTTACAGATAATATTTCTATAACATTTGAATCAGATAATACTACTTTATCATATGGTATCGGGGTCGAAAATGTAAAATTAGCAGTTTTAATTTGTCCACTTATAGCTTTAACTGATTTTTTTAACATGTAGTAAACTGGTTGATTAGTAACATTGTCAGTTTCATATGCAGTTACCTCAGTCGGGTCAAATGAAGACGAAAATCTAAAATCTACTGTATCTAAAGTACGAAACACCGCCGATCCATTTTGTTGTTTAATTCGCATTCCCGGTTTAATTGTTAATGCATAATTATAATCTGGTGCAATATTAGTTCCAGATCCAATTGCAGGAACTAATTGATATACATCTAAAGTAACGTGTGCTGGAATTGCATTATTTGGTACATATCCAACAGTTCGTGCTAAATCAAATATATTCGATCGTTCAGTTGCTTGATCTAATAATGATTCTCGTAAATTTGTATCAGCATAATAAGTTAATACATCGCCAACATATGATGCTAATTCTAAAAAGATCATTCCAGGAGATGATTCATTAAAATCAGTATATGTTTGTGGAAAATATTGTTTTGTAAAATTTATAAGATTTTGTCTAATTTGTCCAAAATCTTTTCCTAAATATGCTATATCTTTTTTCGTAGTTTCCATTTATTGCCAATCATTGAACTAACATTGTATTATCAGTTACAAATATTTTTATAGTATCCGTACTAAAATTTTGAACGGTATATGTTAAATGTATTTCGACCGTATGAACTAATGTCGAATCATCTTCAAATGTTTTAATATCAATATTTTCTATAACAATATATGGTAGCCAATATGATATTGGTCCTCGTATAGTGTCATCTATTGTTTCTTTAAATTCATGTGTGTTTGGTTGAAATAATAAACCTAATAAATCGGTACCATACTCTGGAAGCATATATCGTTCACCGATTTGTGTTAATAAAAGGCTTTTTAAGTTTTCTTTCGCTTGTTCTGGAACAGTATATAATGTAGTAAAAATATTATTTCGATTACCTATTTTTACTCCTAAGCCAACCGGATTAACCGTATTAGTTTGTTGTATAGGGGATACTGATTCATAAACAAATGCCATTTATTATCCTTTTTTCTTGTTAATTGCTTTCATTAATGCTGAATAATCACGCGTCATTGCTTGTGCAACTTCAGGTGCAACATCATACACTTTACCAGTTTCAGGATCTTCCATTACTTTAGGTGCCGAAGTAGTCGGTTTCATGTTTTGTCGCATCATACCAAACGACTGTGCATCAGAAGATGTAAATCGCAATTCATCCATTCCCTCTGACATTAATTGTGCATAATCAGAAACCACATTATTCGTTGATTCAGTTATTCCTTCAGTTTCATTTAAAACTGATGCCCACTTATTTTCAGAAAACTGCACTTTTGGTTTTCTACCCGATTCGGAAACCATTCTAGGTTCAACTTGTACCGTTTTAGACTGTTTTTTAAGTTGTGTCATTTCATTAATAGTAGATTGTAACCCCTCACGAAGAATTTCAGTTAATTCTTCTTTTATAACTTCACGTACGGCAGATTTAAGTGCTTTTACTAATGTTTTTGTATCCATATGAATCTTTTATATAAATATTATGTCCATGAATTTTGTGAAGGCTTAGGCCCATATATAATTTGCGTTACATTATCAATATAATAATCGCCAACTAAACCTAAGTCTGTATCAGGCATACCATTTCCTCGTAAAACTTTAGATGGGGCTTCTACAAGATTTTGTATTACAGTTAATTGGTCTTGTATTAAACTGTTAATTTCATCAACTCGCAAATCTAAATCAACATCAGATACATTAACTCTACTATAAAATTCACTCGGATATATTGCATTAAGTGCAGCGCCATCCGCGGATAAATTACCATTAGGAGTATCAGTAGAATTAGGTATTACTGAAACTGAATTATTAACATCATTATCATTGCCACAAATACTAGCTAATTTACGTTCAACTTTATTAATTAAATTATTTGCCTTATTAATCAGTTTACTAATTATTTTTAATATAATATTAAATACATTAATAACAGCCGTAATACCAGCTATTAAATCTGCGATAGTTTGTAATGTTTGGTTCTTTGGGCCTTCTGGAACACCTGGGACTGCCGGAATAGCAACTAAAATACCCGCAGTTATATTAGCTATCCTAGTTGCAGTTTGCATTGTATTTACTACTGGCTGTAAACGTTGTACAATTAGATTTAAATTATCAATTACGCGTTTTAATTTTGCTAATTTTCTCTTTAAATCTATAACCCTAGGATCTGTACATTTTACATTTTTACCCAATGATGCTAAACGTTGTGTTATTTGATCAAATATCTTATTGAACTTCGCAATCTGTTTATCTATTACTGGCTTAGTTTGTTTAATTACAATATTTGGAAGTTTAGATGCTTGATTAAATGGAAATACCGATGACATTAATTTTCTCCTTTGTCTTGACGTATTTTTAAATTATCAATTTTATCAATTAATTCTAAATACTTATCAACAAATGTTGTATCAACATTAATCGGCATACCATCTCTGTCTGTCAATCCGCTTATTAACACATTAAAGAATTCCCAAAATAATTGTTTAACAGATGTACTATGCAATCCATATTCCTTTTCAGAATCTTGTTTATTACCAATTACTAGTATCGGAGAATTTAATTCAATTGCTAAATTAGAATCTACTGCAACAACATCAGTTTTTGATTTTAAAATAATTCGATCAGCAACTCCTATGAATTGTGATTTTGAAAATGCTGTGCTAGTATCGTTGCTATAATTTAATGTATTATGTAATTTTAAATTATTTAAACGTTGTGTGCTAGTTAAATATAATGATGACACATCTTCATTAATATCTTCTACTGCAAATCCACTTCCAGTTTGTGGTAACTGGGTATTTGATATTATAATAATAGGATCAGTTTGTGTATCACCAGTCCATGGCGATTGTATAGTATAACTATTACTATTTGAATTTGTACTACCTAACCGTATTGTATTACCAAATCTACCTTCGAATAACACATCGCCTCGATATGGTTGAAGAAATGATACCGGGATTTCCTTAAACTCATCATCGGTTTTAAAATCTTTAGATATAATTGGTAATATGTTATTATTAATATTCGACTGTATACCAATTAATGATAAATAATACCATTGATATTTACGATTATTAAAACTAGTACTAGACTCATATCCTTGAAACATTAAAACTGATTCTCCTTTTATCGGAATTTGTTTTACATGTATATTGGATGGTTTAACATTTTCTACAACTTTTTTTGTAACACCGTATTTAATTAATACATTAATAGTAAAATCTTTAGATTCTTGTTTATATGTATTCGGGGAATCTATAACTTCCCCAATATAAAAATTAATTTTACTTTGATCAATCATTCGATTCCTTTGTTAACTTTTGTTTAACATCGGCAATTTTTTGTGTTAATATTTTATCTTCTTGTGTGATATTGTCAATTTCTTCTTCTAATTCAGCTGACATCGTTTTTTCTGCAATTCGAAGTAATTCTTGTTTTTCTTCATCGCTAATTAAACCATCAGCCCCAGATATAGTTTGTTTAGTTGAAATATAACGTTGAACGATAGCAGTTAATTTAACGAGATGATCGTCATTCTTAACTGCTACGTCTAAATATTCTTTGATTAAAGGAACTATGATAGTAGCATCAGATGCATTACGTATCAATGGTTGTAATTGAGATATAAGCTGATTTATTTGTCGATCTTTCTTTTTCGAATTGTGATATACATCGGACATTAAATCAGCAAAACTCGTTCCTTTAAATAATTCATCGTTTTTGTCCATATGTAAAATCCTTTAATAATAAATATTAAAAAGGCAATTTTATGAAGTTTTCGCGTTCATATGCTTTAAAATAGTCTTCATAAATTTGTTTCAATGTTTTTACTACTCGAGTTACTGAACTTGTTTGAGATACATCCAATCCGGTACGTTCTCGAATTAAAATATATAAACGCTTCTTGTTAAAATCTTCAATTATTTCACGATGTTCGAATATATGCAATATAGAATCAGCAACATGTATATCAGTAGAATTAGTAAAAATATAATTTAAATTATCATAACAATAATTTACAAATGCATCCATGAAATACTTTAAAGTTTCTTGCATTTCAACATTATGCATTTCTGTTATTACATTGCGCTGTTCATCTATATCTAATTCTTGAGTATCTGCTTTAAGTTTTTTATAAGCTTTATCATTCTCACCAATCAGATAGTTATATTATGTACGGGTATAATATGAATATGCTTTACCAAAGTTAGGATCAAATTTATTTAAACGTTCTGTTAGAAATGTAACTAAATCGGTCTGTAAATCGGTAAATGTAGAATCGATATATGTAGGTTTAACTGTATTAATTAAATTTTCAGCCATTTTCATGAATGCTGGATATATGAATCTACGATATATTTTTTCTCGTAATACAGAGTTATCTGTTTTATTATATGCTAATATTGCATACTCTGTTATCTTAGTAAAGTATATATTACTCTTCTTCTTTTTCCTCGCCATCGAATGTTTCTTTTAATTCAGTTATAGTTTGTAACAACATGTTAAATGTAGTGCCAGCTTCATCTTCTGCTTCAAATGCACCTTTATGATCAATTTGTTTCATGGTATCATATGCATCTGCAATACGACCATACATATATTCATTAGTTAATTCTAAATCACCAATATATTCTTGAGCATCTGCTAACATACCGGCTAAATAATATGCACGATATGATGCATACACTATACCTATAGTTAACAATACTACTACAATACTTAATACTATCATACTATTCAAATGCTTTAAAAATATCTGTTAATGTTTGTTCTACTGCTGGATTATTTTCTGCTAAGTTTTTTAATCCGTTACTTTTTGTAACTTTGCTTTTTTCTGCAACTGGCTTAGGTGTACCCGATTTATAATTTCTCCAACGTTCATATTCAATCTGTGATGCCATATGATCTGCATGATGCAATAACAAAGGTAAATTTGTTTTTAATTTTGCTTGTGCCGATCTCGCAACGAAATATGGTTTATTAGCATCATCATACATACCATCGTGTATTTTGATTGCTTGATATTCTGTCCAAGACATTTTAACACCATATTCTTGCAACAACCAAATTGATAAATCTGGCACCATTGCAAAAGGAATATTTTCATTGTGTCGATACATTTTACCTTGATTCTTACGGTGCCAATCTGAAGTTTCAATTTGATATACTTCATTGCCTTCACCTGGAAATCCTATTTTACCTAAATCATGATGCATTGCCGCAAACACCAATTCTTCTTTAGTATATCCAGACATATCAGATCCCATTGAATACCATGTAAAATGCAATGATTCAGCACATTGAATAACACGAAGTATATGATCAACATAACCACCGGCAAATGCATTGTGATAATGTTCTACACCAGATGCTGGCATAAATATCATTCTTTCTTCAAACTCATCATACATTTTATTTAATGCAGCTTTACGAGTAGGAAACATTGAATCAACAATTGCTCTATATTCTTCCCAATTTGATTTAATTTTTTCTGCTTCTAACATAACTTATTTTTTAGATTTTTTCTTGGTCTTAGTTTCTGTTTCTGGTAACTCTAATACTTCACCACGCATCATTTTATTCACACAACGAAAACAAGTAATAGCATCTGCGTTCGAATCAACTCGTTCACAAATGCTACCACAATATTTACATGCTAATTTTTTGAAACCGCGTGGAGGTGCGGTTTTTGTAGGTCTTCTCATTTTTGTTGAATATAATTTAAACTTCTTTCTAGTTTATTAATACATGCAATTAAATTTGAGATAACAGATTCTTTATCTGCCTTATTGTCCTGTACAGCACGGCCCATTGCTTTAATAATCTCTAAAGCATCGGTAACTTCATTAAAGGCTGCTTCTTTGTAATTGATAGTTGGCATAACTTTTTTTCCTATTTATATATTATTATATTAATTATATTATATAATATAAATATATTATCCTATTAATATATTATTATTTTGACAACATTCTACTCCGATCTGAATCAAAGTCTGCTCTTTTGCCTTAGCCTCTACCTCGATATCTAAATCAGCAACACCATAAGTGCAAGGAAGCTGAGTAATGTAGTCAGCATGAGCTTGCTCTTTGATCTTAGTAAACTCTTTATATTGCTTGTGAAATGTCGGCCATTGTGCAATATTCTCCATGGATATACCATGATGCTCAAACATACGTACAATAAGGATCTGTGCTTCGCGTCGGCGAGATTCTGAGTAATGAGTGCATTGAGTAACACCATGGCGTTGCCATGTCTCACGTGCCATAAAGAATGCTTCTTGTTCGGATAAGTCACCGGTATTGAAAGTATGGTGCCAATAGTCAAACGTAATCGGAATAGCAACCTCGGTATACAACATCTGATACAAGTCACGTACAGAATACATAGAAGCCTTGTCATCATTTTCTATAACAAGACGAGCCTTAAGATTGTCAGACAACCGATCATAGTTTTGCAACCAACGTTGCACCGTAGTGTGCTTGTCGCCATAAGTAGCACCGACATGAATATTGATAAGATTGTCAAAGCTAGGAGCAAAACCCATAAGGTCAAACAATTCAGAATGACGTTCTAAACCAATAATAGAATTTTCTACAACAACCGGATCGGGACTACCTAAGATATGGAACGGACCAGGATGAGTAGTAAGGCGATGGCCATGGGCACGTGCATAATCACCAGCAGCTCGTAAGTGCTTAGTAATTTCATCTATACCTGGCAAATCTTCTAAACGATAATGATTCCAACGAGGAAACAATTCGCTACCGACACGAAATAAACGAATACCTTGTCGCTCATTCCATTGCAGAATAAGGAGTAAGTCCTTAGCATTAGCTAAAGAAATGTCGGATGCTAATTGCATACCGCCGAGTTTGAATTTGCGATCGATCATAGTGCGACCGGTGCGAATACCTTGTGAAGAAAGTTGCATATTGATACAACAATAACCGTAACGAATCATAGGATTTTTTTTATAATATAAGAAAATTATTTCAAACAACCAAATTTCATGTTTTTTTATTATATCGATATTTATTAGAAAGGAACCTTAAGGGAATATAACATGAAAAATCTATTATCAGAAAATTTATTAAGATTTGGTGTAAAAAACCTAACCGAATCTGCTAAAAAAGAATTAATTGTTAAATCTATAATGGAAACAATTGATCAACATGGTTTACGTAACGTAATTAAAAATAAATTAACAGAGCAAGATCCTAATATACCAACTGCAGATGATATAGTAGTAAGACCTAAAATGCAAGATGCTGGTAATAAACCATTACCTGGATTTGCTAAAGGTAGCAAACTTAGATTAGGAACATTACGAGCTAAGCAAGGCCCGGCTGTATTTAAAGTACAAGCACCAGGAGTTCAAGCATATGAACCGGAATGGACTATCAACGATGCATATTCGATGATAACATACGATGCAAATGGTCAACGGGTAGTAGGAGCATATCTTACTTTAACAAATTCCGAATTAGGTGCACTAAAAATAGTAACAGGTGCTGGTAATACTTTTTATAATGTATCATATACACCAGCTCCAAATGCTAAGAAATATGAATTTCCAGTTGGTACATTTGGTACGGATCAGGCAGGGCCGATAAAGGTTGTTGATAATATGACTAGTAGTCTACTCGGTATCGCTGGTTCACAAACTAATCCAAATGTATATAGTAAATCTCCAATTAGTGCAATGAAAAAGGCAATACAAGTAATGCCTAAACAATAATAATAAAACATATAAACACAAAAAAATGCCCCTTATTTGGGGCATTTATACTGTTTATTCAAAATATTATTGAGTAACACTAAAACTATCTATTGCGCCATTGGTAATAATAATACCATTAATAGATCCATCAACATTATACCAATATGATACTGCGAACGATGTATTTATATCTTTACTAATACTAGTTTCATTTAATTGATTTAAATCAAAAAAGAAATATTCAGTATATGAATTAGTTTTAGATCCATCAAAGCCTGTTGCTTTAAATGTCATTATATTATCGATACAGTGGTAATTATCAAAATTCTTATAACGGATAATCGTATCATTACCATTCCATGATGTTTGATTAATCAACTTATTTTTTGAAACATTAATATCATTTGGGCCGAACATGATATCTAATGATGCATTTCGATGATATAATAAATCTAAAACATCTTCTCGATTTTCAACTTTAAAATTAGATGAATTCGTACTAGGTACGGTAAAATAAAAGAAAATGTCACATTTAATATTAAATGACTGTGCAGATACTAAATTGCTAACTGCTAATGCTACTGCTAAAACTAACTTTTTCATGACTCTTATTTTTTAATTGGTTTCTTATACATTAAATATAAGAAATAATCGTTATGATTCCAACCAGATATTAATCTTTTTTAATAAATCCATTAAGAAAGTCTTTTTGCTTTTGTATTGCTGTATCTAAGTCGCTTTTAGTATTTTTTCTTGTGTTTGCAGTGTTATTAGACACTCTTGTAGAGCTAGGCTTAACATCATTCTTTGTGCTAGATCCAGATCGCTTCCTCGTAACAGTTTTTCTGATATCGATTCCATTATCGGTTGTGTTGCTTCTATCATCATCTTGGCTTTGATTTTCTTGCCCTCTGGTGTCGATAGAAACTGCTGTAAACGTTCTTGGTTGGTTAATTCGGGCTGCACATTCATCAGATCCGAGCTGTTTGGATTCTTCGAGGAAGATGAATCCAACTTCATATGATTTAATACCTTCGATTTGTAACCCACATGGATAACGACGTTTTTGATCACTCTCCACGGTATACTGAATACCCCAATTAGTTTTTTTAGTTTTAGTAACATACCCGTATTGTTTTTGACCGAGCCAAGAAAAGAAAACCGCATTCCCTGGTTGGAATTGCGGTTTATCAAATTTAGCTTGAATCTTGTCTGTTATTTTTTTCTTTGCCATTTAATTACAACATATATCAGGTGCCTGATTGATAATTTTAAATATTCTGAGATACTTAGTCACTTTGTCTTTTCGAAACATTTTTTCAACTGCAATATCTCGACGTATAATGTATCCAGATTCTACAAATTTAAATATAACAAATCTAATAGCTTTTAAACTATTAGATTCGATCATTATATTGTTGTCATCGATCATCACATCAACGCGATCTTGATCATCTGGTACATCACTCCATTCAACATCATATGATTCAGTAGATGATTGATCTAAGGATTCATATACACCGTTAAAAAACTGTGTTAAATCAATTGATTTATTTACTGTTACTGCATCATATATTTGAAACAACCATTTAACCTGGTCTGATGCTGACAAGGAGCACCAATATTGATATTCAGAATAATTTGCAGTTATATGCGAAAAAATTGTGTTCATACGTTATCCTTTTTCAACATTAAACAAATTCAAAATATCATCGATGGGCAATTGTTTAATCACTGAGATTTTTTCTAAAGCATCTTCAATTGTATATGCTTTTACCGAGCCAATTACCTCATGGATAGGATCTGATTTATATGAATATGTGTAAATATACATTTATTATAAATATAAACCTAATTCATAAGCCTTCAACGCTGACACCGATGCTTCATTCAAAGTTTCGGATAATTTTGCTAATTCATGACGCTGCAATGTAAACGTTTGCGATTTCACTCGGATACTATATAAATCAGATTTAGTACCTGAAATATACGATTCATCCGATGTTGTTTTTATACTCTTTGCATAATTAATTAAATCTTTATACGTTAATTTAAGTTGCTGATTGTAAATATGCAGATTGCCTATAATAGAATTCATAGGATCCGTTTTAAATACATCTTCGGAAATTTTATCTAGAAACACAAAATCTAGATTAGACCATACTTCTCCATATCTTGCACGATATTTATCGGAAATTGCCCAGGGGGTGTTGATACTTTTCATATTATTTATTGATTTTTAAAATTGTTACGGAATAAACATCTTTTGAATAATTGTGACGAATACTTACAAATTGATATTTTTCTACTAGCATATCCATGATTAATCCTGGATGCACATAAAAGAAACTATCATATATTTTAGTATTTATCGGAGATAACAGATTGAATGACACTGATGAATTGCATAATTGATACATTTTATCAATATCCTCAAACAACTTGATTAATTCGGCATCTTCTGTTTGACATCTACGTTGAGTAAATACTCCAGATGCTAAAACACAATCATATGTTTCTGATTTTAAATTTTCAAAAGAAACGGCTTCGACATCAACATCATATTTTTTTAATGCTAAGTCAATCATGATTGGATTATGATCAATTCCTTTATATCGAACTACATCGCCATAAACATCTTTAAGATATCCATATAAATCAGCACGACCGCATCCTATATCCAAAATGCTATTAACAGATGGATCTATACCATGAACTAAGTTTTGAAATAGATATTGTTGTTCAGCGGTACTATTGTATCCAACGACAAATGGACTATGAAGCATATACTCCGGATCCGATGAATCTAAAGAATCACGTCGTTTATGTTCTTCATTATTACCAGAAATAAGTTCTTCTAATTTATTCTGAATAGTTTTTAATAACGTCATACTAACATGGTATTTAAGTGCATTAAATGAACGGATTATGCTCTTACAATTGGTAACTGATCATTTTCAAATAGTGTGGCATAATCCATTGTAGGAGTAATTTCACCACTATCGCATAACTTGGTAGTTAGATCTTTATTAATATACATGTTTTTATTTTTTGATGTATTTACCATAGTGAATGCACTTCGGTTTTCTAATAAAACATCATACATGGTTAGTTTATTAACTAGGAATTTATCTAAGATAATACCAACATGATTCACGTTATCTCTCGTAATGATAACTGGTTGTCCAACACGATAACTCATTATTCTAGGATTTTAATAATTTTACTTGCAGTTACTGATTTTACTTCGAAGTCGAATGTATATCCGGCAAAGTCTTTGATAACTTTAGCTTCTGCTTCTGTAACAGACAATGCTTCTACTAAATACATTTCAGTAAGTTTTTTGATTTTTGGACCTTTTGGTGTATCAACTTCATCTGTAAGTTGCACCTTTGCTACGTAATAACTCATTTTAATAAAAATTTAATATAAATATAACTTTATACAATAATAAGAAAAAATATTGTATAATCAAATTAAATTTTTTACTTTTTTTCTAAGAATTGTTGCAATCTTTTTTGCGATTTGTGGAATTCATATGATTGCTGTATTTGTTTAGATGTTAAATTCAATTTCATCTGCAATATATCTAATATATCAGCAATTACACGTTCTTTTTGATGGGCAGTTTTGGTTTTTCTAGCAATTAATTTAATAAATCGCTCAATATGACGTACATATTCAGTCGGTAAATCATCCATAATCCTAGTTTTTTCAATGTAGTTAGATTTTTTAGACGAAGCTTTTTTATTTTTCGTTTCTAACATTAAATTTTTAGCAATATTTACAGATTCTTTTAATATATCACCATATTTTACAACCCAGGATACCTCAGTTGGTGGAGCTGGTGGTGGTGGAGTTGCTTCAGCGCTGGCCTCAGCTGGTGGAGCACCTGCCGCACCTGAACCAGATTCTATACTTTTTCGTTCTTCGTCGCCTAATCCTTTAATATCATCTAGATCTAACTGTAATTCTATGGTATAATCATTATTACGACCCCAACCAGTATATGGTACTAATTTAATAACTTTGCGTTTTAATAAACTAAGCAATATTCTCGGTGTAAGATTTAAATCTTTTCCAGATCTAGCAATGAATTCTCGTATACCAATGTCAGATACTGAGTAAATTATACCTAAATTAGTTGTCCCGCGAGCATCGAATTTACCCAAAAACATTTTTTCAGCAGGTGTGAACAATGAACTTTCAGCATCCATTGGTGCATTATCTGTTTCTTGTGCAGGAGCTTCTGCAATCATTTGTTTTAGAGTAGATTCGATGATGTAATATTTGCGGGAATTCATAGTTAAATTTCTTTTGTTTCTGCTAATTGAGTTGAACGATACTTAGTTGCTAACTTTTTTAATTCATTGATAGATTTTCTAGCAATAACTCCGGCTTTTTTAACTTGTTTAGTTTGAAATCTGTCATGATTTTCTTTAAACGTTAACCAATGAGATTCCATAATTTCGTAGATTTCTTGTGATGTCATACTAACCTTTTTATTATTTATTATAAATATCCGATTGTGAAAATCGGTCCATGAATACATGAATGTTTGGCGTTTTAATTTGATATATAGTATATTCAGTTAATTCTAAATATACCTTTTCATTTTCTTCATATATTTGTATAATATGATCTGCATTAATAAATCGTTGTTGGATCGTGCCATCTGATTTAATCATATTAATTGATATGAAGTATGGTTTATTCATTAATCACCTAAACTACCTCTATGATATTTGCCACTTGCTTTATCAGCATCAATCATACTACCGATACCAGCTGATGCTGGTTTATTAGTTGTCGTACCAGATAATTGGTTAACTAGTTTCATAACTTTAAGATTTAATTCGCGTGCTTGGCTACTAGTTAATTTTTCAAACGTACGGTTTGCTGAATCTGTACAATATTTTTTAATTAGTTTTTGTATAACTGTTGCATGTTCAGGTCGATTCTTTATCATATATTTTATACCATTTAAATAAATGCGACCATCTTTATCATCATTTGCTAATTGGTATTCGCTTAAATCAATTGAATCTTGTATATTCGATGGAATTTGATCCCATTCATTTGAAATGTAAGTATTAACAAGATCCGAACCGTTATTACCCGTGACCGCTAACAGTGCATGCTCGCGATCAGATTCTGGCATATCTGCCCAAATTTCATCGGCATTAAAGTGACTGCCTTCATTTAGTAGATTTTTAGCTCGTCGCAATTCTTCTAATAGAATTTTAAAATGTTTAGGATTATTTGAATCGAAAATTTTCATTTTATTTTCCTTGTGATATATATGATTTAACATAGTTTTTACTATGTTTATTTTTACTATTTTTCGTTTTCGCGTGAACTCCAAGACGCTTTACTTTTGGTTTTGCATTATGAATGCGAGTGGTAGTTTGTTTTTTAACCGCAGCCATTTTATATCCTTTATAATAAATATATAAACATAAAAAAACCCAGGCATCTGGGTTGCCTAGGTTTTCTAACTAAAACGACTAAGGTAGCAGTCGCATATCTTAATGTAATACCGGTTCTAATTCTTCGATATCCGTTTCTACATCTAATGTTACTAATCCGAATAAGATATCGTAATCTTCTGCCGTGTATTCCATGTTGCTCCCGTAATTTAAAATGATTTATTATAAATATACAAGTGCATTAAAAATATGTTTGTTCGTAATATAAAACTTCGAATTTATTATCTATATTAACTAATTCTGTTGCATTTAATAAATCTGAATATTCAATAACCGATTCTGCTGAATCGTCTTGCAATGTTTTTAGGGCTTTTATTTGTGTCATATAGTTGTTTTAATTATTTACGAGTTGCACCGCCGATAAGATTTTTTTTCAAACGACTAACGAATGATTCATCGATGTTTTTTGCAATAGTATCGCGACGATTTTGTAAATAATCATCCGATTCATCTTCTTTACCATCGTTGTTAATATCAGCATCTTCTTTTCCTACCGGATCTAACGCTTCCGCTGTAGTTTCCGTTTCTTCTGCTTCTGCCAAATTTGCGGCGTGTGTGTTTATTGCATCTTGCAATGTAGGTAAAGACCCATCAGCTTTACGTTCCCATGCAAATCCTTCTAGCAATGTTTTTAATTTTGTCATTTGTTTCCTTTTATATAAATATCATCGATTTGTATTTGATACATGTATATGATTCCAATGGTTACCACCTGTATCAGACCGCCATATAAATCCTTTAGCATTGCCAGATTCGCCCCATTTATATCCTAATGATTTTAATGCTTCGATAACTTTATCTCCATTTGCCATGAACGATGCACCACCCGATCCGCCTAATCCTTTATTTTTACCATTACCACCAGAATTACCTTGTCCATTAAACTCATCTAAATCAACACCTGTACCTGTCATATGTCTACTTTGTTTGGTACTATCTTTAACATTTTTAGCATGACCAGTTTTTGCAGTACCAATTCTAGCAGTTACTCCGGCAATCTCTAATGCTTCTATAATATCGTTAATTAAATTAGGATTAATGATTCCAGCTTCGAAATCTTTTTTAGCTCTGGAACTAAATGATAATTTACTATTTTCAACAGATGGTAGTACCCCATTAAATTTAGAAGTAGTAGTATCTCCACCGACTGGGCTAGTGTCACCTGTATCGTATTTATTTAATCCATATGATTTTATTATACTAATTAATTTCCTTGCATAATCGCTACCAGTAGCATATCCTGCACTTTGTAATCCGGTTGCCCATCCTTCATAGTCTGTTATTTTCAGTTTAAATAAATCAGAATATCTTCCATTTTTTACTAAGAATTTACTATGGTCTTCGAATGACTGAGCAGCATCTGGATATTTACGGAAACAATCTTTTGCATTATCATCTTTAGCATATACCTTTTCTCCAGACCAGCTATGACACTTAATTCCAAAATAATTATTAGCTTTTCTAGATAAATATGATTTACCCCATCCAGATTCTAATCCTCCTTGTGCTAATGTAATACTAGCAGGAATACCATATTGTTTCATTTGCGCAATTGCTGCATCTTTCCACATATTAATGAATGCTGCGGCGTTTGCAGGCACTGGTCCTAGATCTGGTATACTATCTAATGATGTAGTATCAGCCGTATCTGCATCTATAGTTTGTTCAGCATCCTGTGTATTTAATACAGTACCGAATTTATCATTAATATAATTTATAACACGTTTCTGTATTGCGCGTAATAAATTAGCACTTAAAATACCAGCTTTTGATTTATCTTTGGTATATGGAATTGTTTCAATAACAACATCAGTGCTTAATGAATTTTTTAAACGTTCATAAATAGTTACTAATTCAGAAGTTTCAGTTTCAGCATCCAATGATGGCGTGACTATGCCAATGGTATATGCATTAAATGATTTTGCAATAGAAACGGCTTCATCAATAAAACGAAGTTCAGAATCCAAATCAGTTGTTTCGATTTGATCAGCATCTACCTGAATAACTACGACGTTATATGTATCTTTTATTTTGCGTCGCATTAAACGTAATAATTTTGTTGCACTAATATCTTGCAATCCCACAATATTACCAGCTACTAATTTAGATTTAACTAATTGGTATGCATATCCATATTTAGATGCGGTTTGTTGATCTCCGATAAATAAAACATTCGGTTTCTTAACTTCGGTAGTTTTTTTAGTTTTATCAGATGCTGGTTGTTCTAATAATAAAGATTTTAATCGTATCATATACTAGGCTACTTTATTTAAAGTTAATTGTTTGGTAGGTGTAATAGATTGTGGAGCTGAATTTTTTATTTGATTTGTTATATTTTCCATTTGATCATGCTCAATTTTCATTGATTGATTTTCACTAGTAATAATGTTAAAATCTGTTTTATTTTGATGTACGCTCACCGACTGTAATAAAACAGGCCCTGAGTAAAGACTCGTATCAACATGTACTTTATAAAAGTATGTCTTGTTGTTATATACAATTTTTAAAAATCCTGAATATTTAGCATTAGGATAATATAAACCTTTTTTCGGATCATTGTATTTAATTGGTACGGTTGATAATGTTACTCCATTAAACCCGATGCCTTCTGATAATAATTGTTTTAAGCGTATCATATTAATAAATATCTTATACAGTATAAGTTACGAAATATTCTGTGATAATACCACCGCCGGTATTGACTACAACGCGACCTGGTCCTTCTAAGTTCTTTGCACTACCAACAGCTTGTTTAACAGCATTCGGTCCTGGATCATGTCCCCAACCTCCTCTGTGATTCAATTGATATATCTGACTAGCATCTACCGCAACAAACGGAATCCATATGTTCATATCATACGTTTTATCGTTTTTTACACAATTAGATTCTATAGCATTGATATTAGGTTTTAATCCTCCTTTATATAAAAATGGATTAACTTCACACACAACAACATTAAATGCTTGGTGCAAAGAATCACCCTTACCATTTTTTGCATGAGATATAGCATAACCAGATCCTGGTCCTACATAATGTAAATGCATTCCAGCATCATTCATACTAACAGTTATTTTAGGTCTCCCGTCTTGGCCGTTCCAATAACCAGTTCCACCAGAAGCTTTCCAATTCTTGCAAGAAGTCCAAGATGACCCAACTTGTTCAGCCAATAAATGTTTCATTCGTATCATTTTAATAAATATATAGCACGTTGTAAAGCGGTTGTAGTAAGCAGTAAAACAGTGCGCCCTTTCAGGTCCGCACTAATTACTCGAACATACTACATGCACAGTAAAAATGCGTACCGATGAGATACACATTGTGGCAGATTGTGTGTTTATCCGTACTACTTGCGTTCTAACACGTTTAAATACAACATTGCTACATTACCAGATTTAGTACGTATAAATAATATAGTTTCATCTTCAGCCGCAGGATTAACGAATTGAATGAATTTGCTATTGTTGTTGTTTATTAATTTTTCTATAACAGCCGCGGCGTCAACCATTTGTTCTAACTGTTGTGATAACCATGCATCATACCCCACAATGATGTCATCGAAGTGTTCCGCCATCCACTGTGTCAATGCATCTTAAGATTCTAATAAAGATTTAAATCGTATCATATTAATATATATGGTTTCCGCTGAAAGCTGGAAACGATTCACAGCCAATGCATTGCATGCTACATCATTTTCCACGTGTATGCATCAAGTATATCTGCATACTGTGTAGGGC
>Ga0172373_10002360_pt1 | contig 29077 bp, 16 predicted proteins | sample Lak10m_2_FD_114546 | JGI IMG/M metagenome (GOLD analysis project Ga0172373, IMG submission 114546) | Freshwater microbial communities from Kabuno Bay, South-Kivu, Congo - kab_092012_10m | ecosystem: Environmental > Aquatic > Freshwater > Lake | place: Democratic Republic of the Congo...
CATCACCGAAGCGGGGGATGCGGCGGCTATGCTGGGTTCGGCGGCGCTGGCGGCGATTGGCGCGGGCATTTACAAAACGCCGGGGGAAGCCTCTAAGCAGATGGTTCGCATTGTGAACTGCTTTGAACCCAACCCTGAAGCGCATGAAGCCTATCGCTTCTATGTAGATCAATACATTGCGACTTATCCGCAGATGCGTGATCTGATGCACACGATGGCGGATCATGTGGCGAAACAGCAATAACGGAGAAACATAGTGGAACTCGATTTAACGAAGTCACTTTACCACAGTATGCTGCTCATCCGGCGTTCGGAGGAGCGTATTCTTGAGGAGATGATGAAGGGCAACCTTGCCAGCACGATGTGTCATGTGAGCATCGGGCAGGAAGCGGTGGCGGCGGGCGTGTGCAGCGCCATGCAACCGCAGGACTATTTGACCAGCACCCATCGCGGTCACGGGCATTTTATTGCTCGTGGCGGCGGGCTTAGTCGGATGATGGCAGAACTGTTCGGCAAGGAAACCGGCTACTGCAAAGGGCGCGGCGGTTCGATGCACATCACGGATGTTAGCATCGGGCATCTGGGCGCGAACGGGATTGTGGGCGGGCATCTGGGCATCGCCACCGGTGCGGCGCTGTGGACAAGCCTGAACAAGAGCGACGCGGTGACGGTATGCTTCTTCGGTGAAGGCGCGGTGAACGAAGGAATCACGCACGAATCGATCAACATGGCGGCGCTGTGGAAGCTGCCGGTCATCTTCGTGGTGGAAAACAACCATTACGCGATGTCGCTGGCATGGGAACGCTCCACGCCGCAGCTGAGCTTTACGGAACGCGCCCGCGCTTACGGCATTCCGGGCGTGGATGTGGATGGACAGGACGTGCTGGCGGTGCGCGAAGTGGCTCTGGAAGCGATTGAACGGGCGCGGCGCGGTGAAGGCCCCACGTTGATCGGGGCGCACACGTATCGCTTCCTCGGTCATTCCCGCGCCGACCCTTCCAAGTATCGCCCTGCCGAAGAAGAAGAACGCGAACGCGCCCGTGATCCGCTGACGATTATGCGTGCCAAAGTGGGCGCAGAAATGATCTCGGATCAGGATGTCGAGGCGTATGAACAGCAGGTCAAAGAGGTGCTGGATGCAGCGGTGAAGTTCGCTGAGGATAGCCCGCTGGCGCAACCTTCCACCTTGTTTGAAGACATTTACGCCTGAGAAGCTGTAGAGGAGTTCCACTCATGTCTGTGATGATGTACCGCGATGCACTGCGTCGTGCGTTGTATGAAGAAATGAAAGCCGACCCTCGTGTGTTTGTCCTCGGTGAGGATGTGGGTGCTTATGGTGGCGCTTACGCGGTCACGAAAGGGCTGGCGGCGGAGTTCGGTACGGAACGAGTGCGCGATACCCCGATGTCCGAAGCGATGATCGTGGGCGCGGCGGTGGGCGCTGCGATGGTCGGTGGTCGTCCTGTGGCTGAAATTATGTATGTGGATTTCATCACGCTAGCGATGGATCAGATCGTGAATCAGGCGGCGAAGATTCATTATATGTTCGGTGGGCAGATCAAAGTGCCGTGCGTCATCCGCACCCAACAGGGGACGGGGCGCGGCGCAGGGGCGCAGCATTCGCAAAGCCTCGAATCATGGTTCATTCACACGCCGGGGCTGAAAGTGGTGGCACCTGCCACGCCTGCCGATGCTTACGGGCTGCTGCGGGCATCCATTCAGGACGACAATCCGGTAATCTTCCTCGAACACAAGGGGCTGTACGCCGTGAAGGACGAAGTGCCGGATGAGCCGTATGTCACCCCGATTGGCGTGGCGGATGTGAAGCGCGAAGGCAGCGATGTGACGTTGATTACCTACTCGCGCATGTTGCATGTGGCGCTGGATGCGGCGAAGCAGCTGGCGGAGCAGAATATCAGCGTAGAAGTGATTGACCTGCGTAGCCTGTTGCCGCTGGATATGGACACGGTGCTGCGTTCGGTGGCGAAGACCCGCCGCGCTGTGGTGCTGCACGAAGCGGTGCTGACGGGCGGGCTGGGCGGCGAACTCAGCGCCCGCATCAACGAGGCGCTGTTCAGCGAACTGCTGGCGCCCGTGCAGCGTGTGACCGCGCCGGATGTGCCGCTGCCCGCCAATGTGACACTCGAAAAGTACCTTGTTCCGAACGCGGAGCAGGTCAAAAAGGCGATTGAGAAAACGCTCGAATCCAAGCAGAAAGTGCATTGAGGAAGAACACCTATGGCAAATCGTGTCACCATGCCCCCACTGGGCGATTCGTCTGATGAGGCAAACGTCCTCAAATGGTTGAAAAGCGTAGGCGATCCGGTTCAGAAGGGCGAGAAGCTGCTGGAGATCGAAACCGATAAGACGACGGTGGAACTGGAAGCCCTGTCTTCCGGCACGCTGCGTAAAATCGTGATTGAAGAAGGGCGAACGGCCACCGTTGGCGATTTGCTGGCGATTATCGGCACGCCCGACGAGGACATTTCGGGAATTAACTGACGGAGAGGGACATGAGCGATCAATCGAATCCGGTGACACCAATGGAAACGCGGCAAGTTCCGCTGTCGAAAATGCGCAAAGCGATTGCGCGTATGACGACGGCTAGTATGCAAACGGCGCCGCATTTCTATAGCCAGATCGAGATTGACATGCTGCTCGCAAAGAACGCCGTTAATCAGTTGCGCGAACGCTATCCCGACATCAAGATTTCACTGCTGCACCTGCTGGTTAAGGTGTGTGCTGCCACGTTGCACGCGCATCCCCGGCTTAATGCTTCGCTAGATGGCGAAACAATTGTGTATAATGGCGAGGTCAACATCGGGATTGTGGTTGCGCTTGAAGATGGGATGCTAATCCCTGTTGTCCATGCCGCCGATTTAACGCCCCTCCCGGAATTGGCGGCACGGACAATTGATCTGGTAGACCGCGCACGACGCCAGCGCACGACGGCTGATGACCTGCTGAATGGGACGTTCACAATTTCCAATATGGGCAAGGAAGGGCCGGATAGTTTTACATCTATTATCCGATCTCCTCAGTCAGCCATTCTGTCGTTGGGAACGGTGAGTGAGCGTCCATTTGTGCGTCAGGGTCAGCTGGTGGTTGCTCCGACGATGATTGCCACGTTGGGCGTGGATCATCGGGTGGTGGACGGCGCTCATGCGGCCGGGTTCTTGCTCACCTTCAAGCAGCTTCTTGAGAATCCTGAGTTGGCTACCTTGTACGGTTAGTTCAACACGGGTTGAATCTCATGGAAAATGAACGTGCCATTTTACTAGCACGAGTCTCCAGACTGTATTATTTGGATAATCTTAGTCAAAACGAAATAGCGGATGTGGTCGGTGTATCCCGGTCTGCAATCAGCCGTATTCTGACGGAAGCGCGGAAAGCGGGGATTGTTCGCATAGAGGTACACCAACCGCTGCTGCGCGATGAGGCGCTGGAAAGGGCGCTGCAAACCCGTTTCGGGCTGTTGCAAGCCGCAGTCGTGGATACAGGCGGCATCGTTTCCACCAGCGAGGCGCTCTATATGGTGGGGCAAATGGCGGCGGCATTGATTGCACGCCATCTGCCGAATATCAGCGTGCTAGGCATTTCGTGGGGGACGGCGGTGGCCGCCACCGTTGAAGCGCTACCTTCGATGGAACTTCCGCAATTGCTGGTGGTGCAGGTGATCGGCGCGGCGGGTTCGGCCTCCAACCTGACGGATACACCTGATCTGGCGGTGCGAACGGCGCAAAAGTTGGGCAGCCAGTTCCGGGTGCTTTCCGCGCCGATGCTGGTGGAGAACGCGGCGGTTGCCACTTCGCTCCTCAGTATCCCGACGGTGGCGGACGCGCTCCGTCTGGCAGAGAGTTCGGATATTGCGCTGGTGGGCATCGGTAGCACTGATTTGTCGGTGAGCAGCGTGATTCGCGCTGGCTACGTCGAGCAGTCGTATGTGGAAAAGCTGCGCGAACAGGGCGCAGTCGGGGATATTTGTGGGCTGTACTTCGACCAGAATGGTAACTATCTGGACATTGAGCTTCACCATCGCCGGATAGGGATCAGCCGGGAATGGCTGACCCACCACCGCCAGCAAGTGATTGGCGTGGCGGTTGGCAAACCGAAAGTTCCGGCGCTGTACGGTGTGCTGTCCGGGCAACTGGTGGGGACAATGGTGATGGATAAACCCACCGCCGAGCATTTGCTGGCCTATGTGCCAAACAGTGTGAGTGCATAGAAGAACCTGACTCAGCCAAGTGTGTCAGGTCTATGATGGAATTGGAGATTAGAATCATGACTGACGCAATTTTAACTGCCCGTCCGATACTGGAACGGTTTAGTCTGGTGGGACGCACGGCGCTGGTGACGGGCGGTGGACAAGGGATTGGTCGCGCCTATGCTCATGCGCTGGGCGAGGCTGGCGCGGCGGTCGCGGTAGTGGATTTGTCGCTGTCACATGCGAACGATGTGGTGGACGAACTGAAGGCCAAGCATATCGAGTGTTTCGCGGTGCAGGCGGATGTGTCGAAAGCGGATGACGTGCAGGCGATGGTGGATGCCGTCGTGCAGAAGTGGGGCAAGCTGACGATTGGCGTGAACAACGCCGGCATTGCACGCTGGTCGGCGGCGGAAACCATGACCGAGGCGGAATGGGATCAAATGCTCGACCTGAATTTGAAGGGCGTGTTCCTGTGCGCACAGGCCGAGGCGCGGGTGATGCTGAAGACCGGTTACGGCAAGATTATCAACACGGCTTCGATGGCGGGGACGATTGCAGTCACGCCACAGAATCAGGTTCACTACAATGCGTCCAAAGCGGGCGTGATTCATCTGTCGCGCAGCATGGCGGCTGAATGGGCGCCGCGCCACATCCGCGTGAACACCATCAGCCCCGGCTATACGCGCACCAAACTGGTTGACGATCTGCTCCTGACTCCGGAAGGGCAGGCTATCCTGCCGCGCTGGATGGGGATGACCCCGATGGCGCGGATGGGCGAAGTGACCGATTTGCAGGGCGCGGTGGTCTATCTGGCCTGCGAAGCGTCAGATTTTATGACGGGCAGCGACCTTATCATTGATGGCGGTTACTGCGCGTGGTGATGCGCCACAGACCGGATTTTTTATCCATCCTTTGACAACAGAGGTCAGGTCTTTAGACGGGCGGGAACACTCCCGCCCGTCATGTTGATGAATGATTAGGGACGGTGTTTTCTCGCCCCCGTTTTCCCGAACATCAGCCGTACTACAGGTGAAAGGCAGCAGAATGGCATACAGCGCAAAACGACTTGACGGCAAAATCGCTATTGTGACCGGTTCAGGGCAGGGGATCGGCTATGGCATCGCCAAACGGTTCGCCGAAGAAGGCACGCATGTGGTGGTCGCCGAAATCAACCCGACGACGGCGGCACAGGCGGCGCAGGACTTCTCAAAAATTGGCCCCGAGTCGCTATCTTATCCGATTGATATTGGCGATCCTGACCGCACCCCGCAGATGGTTGCCGATGTGGTGGCACATTTTGGTCGGATTGATATTCTGGTCAACAACGCAGGCATTTCGGACAAGATGACCCTGATGGAGATGACACCCAAAGATTGGGATGCCATGATGTATGTGAATGTGCGCGGGCTGCTGTTCACCACGCAGGCGGTTGCCCGTCAGATGATCGAGCAGGTTCCGCCGGAGATTCGACAGGCGGGGCGCTCGGATGCCTGTCAGGGCAAGATTATCAACATTGCCTCGATTGCCGGACGACGCGGACGTTCGGATGCCATTCACTACTCCACGTCCAAATCGTCGGTGATTACCATCACACAGGCGACGGCGATGGAACTAGCACCGTACCACATCAACGTGAACGCCATCTGTCCGGCGGCGATCTGGACGGCGCTGTACGAAAATCTGGATAACCGCATGGCTGAGAAGCTACATCTGGCTCCCGGCGAGTTCTTTAAGCAGCGCATCCAGAAAATCCCGTTGAAAAGCCCCGGAACGATTCCTGAAGTAGCCTCGCTGGCGGCGTTCTTGTGTTCGGATGAGGCCGACTATATCACTGCCCAAGCCTACAATTTGGATGGCGGCAGCGAGATGAACTAATTCGTTGCCTGCGGAGATAGCCACGCGCCCCTTCCTTGTAAGGCTAGGAAGGGGCGCTGCAAAATCTGGTCTAGCGGGTCGCCGTCCACATGGGGCGATTCCATCGGTGCGGGCTGACCGGACGTTCCGGGGACTGATTCGCAGGCGGCGCTACCGTTTGCGGGTACTGACCGAACTCGGACTCCGGCACAAACAGGAAGAAGTCATCCACTAAGGCGGGCGCATAGACCGATGTGCCGTCCGCAGTTGTTCCGACTGCGCCGAGCGTGATCTGTGCGCTACCGGGTGGCAGCGGCGCCGGGTCGAGCGCCACGATCATTTCTACATTATCCACCGCCACGCGCAGCGTTCCCTGTATCGCGGACAGGCGCAGCGTGTGCCAGCCTGCCTGCGTGGGGGTGTTGACTAGTGCGCTACCCAGCGCGGTGTTACCCCTTAAGAGCGTGATGATTCCGTTGGCGTTCATCTCGGCGGTGTAACTGCTCACGGTGCTGGCGCGCAGGCTTAGGCGTGCTGTGCCAGACATCAGGTTAAACCGCGCCTGTGCTGCCGCGTTAAAGAACACGCCGTTCGTGCGTAACGCCGGTTCGTTTGTTGCGCCACTGAGCGCACCGCCCCCATCGCTAGGCACCACTGACCAGCCCCCGCCAATTTGCCACTGTTCTACATCGCCCCCGTTGAGGAGTGCCCGCGCCAGCAGGCGTACCGGCGGTTCAGCCGGCGGCGGCGCGATGGCCTGCGGGATGGCAGGCGCAACAGGCAGACTGGTGATCGGTACGACGGGCAGGTTGGCTGATGTGTTGTCCGGTGGGGTGTTCGATTCGTCCACCGGCGCAACCGAGGGCTGATTGTCTTTGGGGGGAAGCTCGGCGGTATTGATGGTATAGGACTCGGTAGTCAGCGCCCTTGTTAGCGTCCCTGTGGGGAGCGAAATGGTGATGTTGCTAGATTGCGTACCGGGCAAGAGTGAACCGGTCACGGTGCGTGTGGCCTGTCCCCGTACCCGAATGGTCAAGGTGTAAGTCACCGTGCTGAGGGTGCATGAGGGATAGTGCATGAGGTTGATGGTGTAAGTTCCGCTTGGTGCGGCACCCGGCCAAGCGATGGTTTCCTGCGGTGCGCCGCCATAGCAACTGTTTGAATCGGCATTGAGGAAACCGCCTGTTGAGGAGACTTTGTTCGCATAGTAGATATGGTTCCCGCTTGGCTCCCACAGGTGCAGGTCAAAATCGGCCATTTCGTTCCATTGCAGAGACACGTTGAACTGCGAAGCACTGACGATCAGGCTGCGCGTTGCACTCCAATCGCCTATGATGGTGGAACCCACCTGACCGCGCACGCGCCAATAGTAGGTGCCACTGGCGAGATTCTGGGTAGGCGTGTAGGTGGCTGTCGTGACCGAATTTACCACCGCACTTGTGAAGTTCGGGTTGGTGGCACGTTGTATCTGATAAGCGGTGGCACCGGTTACTCGTTGCCATGTGAAGGTCGGACGCAGGGATTGCAGTTCATTGTCGCTCGGCGTGAGCAGCGTGGGCGCCGGGGTACTCAACGTGACACTGAACACCCCGCTATAGCTTTGCCATACCTTGTTGACGTAGGCACGCACGCGCCAATAGTAAGTGCCTTTAGCGAGATTGCTGCTCCATGTCGCGGATGTGGTGGTGAGTGAGCGCGTGGTTGGCGTGGTGAACGCTGCATTATTCGCCACCTGAAGTTCATATTTGGTCGCCCCGGTGACCCTGCTCCAACTAAAGGTCGGGCGGTTCACAAAGCTCAGTGTGCTGCTATTGACCGGGGATACCAATGCGGGTACTCCGGTAGGCGGGGCGGTCGGTGACGGGGTGGCTGTGGGCGTCGGGGATGCGGTTGGTGTGGCACTGGGTATAGGCGTGGGCGTGCGGGTGGGTGTGGGCACGACCGTTCCATTTTGCACCGCCGCCAGCGCATTAATGCGCGGGAAGGTGAGGCCATTGCGCGTATCCAGTATCGAGACACCCGTAGATTTCATCTTGGCGACGAGCTGGGCTACGGTGAGATTGGGGTTTTGCTGGAACAGCAGCGCCGCCACACCTGCCGCCATCGGGGTTGCCATTGAAGTCCCTTCCCATGTGGCGCTGCCACTGGGGGTTGAGGATGTTACGTATGAACCGGGAGCGAGCAAGTCCAGCGTGCTATTGCCATTCGAGTAGCTTGTGATCCGCCCGGTCGAAGCGCCGGAGTCATAGACCGCGCCGATGGAGATGGCGTTTTGAAGGCAGCCCGGTGAGCTGACCTGCGTGGAAGAACCGTCGTTGCCGCTGGCGACAAACACGGCGACCCCGGCACTCGTCAGGCGGTTGACGACACTCGCGCCAGCCGCATCCGAAGCATCGCAATAGCCGCTGTACAAGCCGCCGCCGAGACTCATGTTAATCACGCGGATATTGTAGGTGGCGCGGTTGGTGTAGACCCACTCCAGACCCTTCAGAATATCTGACCAACTGCCGCTGCCAGCATCACTGAGAATCTTGACCGCCACGATACCCGCGCCATTGGCGACGCCGCGATTGGTGGCATTGTTGGAGGTGATGATGCCGGCCACATGCGTCCCGTGACCTTGCCCATCCGCTGCGTTGCTGCCGGTCGTGCCGCCGCCGGGGCAGCCCGTTGACAGGAAGCATCGCTGCGCCACCACACTATCCGACAGCCACGAGTGAGAAGCCGAGATACCCGTGTCGAGTATGGCGACGTTCACGCCGGCTCCGGTCAGGCCGTAGGTGGTTTCCACTGCGGGCACATTCATCAGTGTGCGGCTTTGCGCAAGCGCGATATGCACTTCGCGGTCGGTCTGAATCGCGCTCACCCGTGCATCTTCCTGAAGGGCGACTAGCGCGTTATCGGTAATTTCGGCAGCGAGGGCGGGAATATATTGGAACTGCGCGTTTACGTCAACCTGATTTTCGGGCAGGGCCTCCACGATGGCGTCGCTGCTGGCATCAATGCGTGCTGCCACCACGCTATCGGGAACGGACGCGCCGACAGAGGCGGTTGTGTTGAAGTAGACGATTACATTAGCTGTTCCGTCTTCGCGCAGATCGGAAAAGACTTCGGACGCTATGCCGACCGTATCGGTCAGGGAGGCCAGCGGGTTGGCCGCCGCGATCACACGGATGCTATCCACAACCGGAATGCCAACGGGCGCTTCGATACGTAATTTGTGCGCCCCTGCGCCCAAGCCGGTTAAGCTGGTGGGTTCAATCACGCTTGTCGGGGCACGCACACTCACCCATGTGCGCAGCGGGGTGTCGTCCAGTGTGAGGGTTACGGTGGAATCGGTCAGGCCGTTGATGAAGTTCACAGTGACGGCAGCGCCCCGGAAGAAGAATTCCAGCGCCGCGCCGCTGCCTTCGGTTCCCATCAGGTAGCGCCCACCGCTGGCGGACGCATCCACGACTTCCTGCCAGTCCCCGAAACGGCTGACATCCGAACTTTCGGCTTCGATCACCACCGGCAGGGCGTTGGTGACAGGCGGGATGGTCGGCACGAGTGTGGGGACGGTGGTCGGGGCTTCGGTGGGCATCAACGTGGGCAGCGGCACATCGGTCGGTTGGGGATACAGGCTGTATTCGGCTTCCGGGACGAACAGGAACACCTCATCTGCCAGCATGGGGGCGATGATGGGAGAACCGTCCGCATTAGCGCCTGCCGCGCCTGCCATAATTTCGGCTTCACCCGGAGGCAGCGGAGCCGTATCCTGTGCCACAATCCATTCAGTCGCATCCAGCATAACGCGCACGGTATCGTTCACGGCGGACAAGCGCAGGGTGCGCCATGTGCCGGGTGCGGTAGGGGCGACGGCTGCCGACCCCAGAAGCGCATCGCCCCTGAACAGCAGCAGCGCGCCGCTGGCATCCAGCGAGGCGGTGTAGCGGCCTGCGCTACTCACACGCAGGCTGAGTTTGGCGGTGCCGCCGGTTAGGGCGAAGCGCATTTGCACGGCGGCGTTGTAGTATGCGCCTTTGTTGAGCTTGGCGGCGTCCGGGCTGTTGGCTTGCAGAGCGAATCCGGTTTCGCTGGGGACAATCGCCCAGCCTGCACCCAGTAGCCAGTGCGATAGATCGCCACTGTCGAACGGGTCGCGCACCAGCAAGCGCATGGGCGGTTCCGGGATCAGCAGCGGCGCGAGGGTCATGGTCGGCGCAAGGGTGGGTTCAACTGGCGGTGTGTTGGATAGTGTGGGCGTTTCAGCCAGCAGTTCGGTGGGCGTAGGCAGCACCCCGGTCGGGGACTCGGTTGGAGCCGGGGGCGCTTCAGCCGGGGACTCGGTCGGAGCGGGGGGCGCTGCGGTCGGCAGTTCAGCCGGCGTCGTGGGCGCTGTGGTGGGCATTTCCACAACGACCGGGGGTGCTTCGAGGGTGTCCCCGGTCGGCGCAGGCACAACATCCTGTGCAACAGCAGAGGTTCCGCTGATACCAAGCACCAGCACGAGAAGCCCAATCGCAATTGCTGAAACCAGAACCGATGAGTTCTTTTTGAACATTGCATATCCTTACGACGAGCTATTGTGTTGCTATAATTCGCAATGCAATATAAATGTTGAAAGTGATTATTAGTGGAAATACACCATAATGGCATCATAGTCTGTTTCTTGTTCCAGCGTCAACGGATTTGACCTTAATTAAGCCTGTTTTCACTCGGTTTTCGGAAATGTGAAATTTGTGAGGGTGGCGCAACCGAGGCGATGGGGGCGGCGCGTGAATAATGTATGATGGGCGCTACTGGGTGCGAACGCTCCGCAGCAGAGCGTTACGAGGCGTATGCTCTGGTTTTGGTACGCGCTTGTAGATCGGTTTCGATGGGGTGGGCGCTCGGCAGCTTTAGAACTTCGCTCGCAACGGCTTGGGAATCGGCGTAGCGGGTTTCGCGCACGGTGGCTTTGATGCGGGCGCATTTATGCTTAGTTCGTTCACGCCCAACCAGCAAGGGCAGGGGTGTTTGGAACGGCGTATCCTGATTAGTAGTTCGTTCGCGTTTTGGCCTCCTGACCAACTTGGAGAGCTTCACCCTGATTATCCGAAAACTCGGTTACAATCATTTTGACAATAGTGATTGAAATAAAAAGATTGATACCCTGATGAACTCATTGCCGCTTGATTCTGATCTGGTCAGTCGCCTGCATCATCGCGCCCAGCAAGAAGGCTGTTCGGCAGACGACCTGTTAAGGCAGTTTTTGGACGCGGTTCCCCCCACCTACTCGGTCAGTTTCCCCGACCATCTTTTTAATACCATCAATGAAGCGTTAATGATCTATCGGGATACCGGTCAATTCTTGAACTGTAACCCTGTCATTCTCAACTTGCTGGGTTATACCCGCGACGAATTGCTCGACCTGCGTTTTGCTGATATCGTTCCCCCCAATTTTCACACGATGATGGAGGCCAATCAGGAATATTTGCTGGCAGGCGAAACAGGCATCTCGGAATTGGAACTCCTGTGTAAAGATGGTCGGGTGATTCCGGTGGAACTGAACGCACATCGCATCGAATATAACGGCAAGCCGGCTATCGTGGCAACGGCTCGTGATATTACAGAACGTCAGCAAATCAAGGAAACCCTGCGCCAAAGTGAGGAAAAATTTCGCTTGATCGCAGAGAACACGTCGGATGGCATCATGATTATTGATGCGGTGACTAGCACAATGGTCTACGCCTCTCCCGGTTACAACCGGATGATGGGACGCGATAAGGACTATTCGGAACCCCGCGACCGCAGCAGCATCTTTGAAACCATTCACCCGGATGATCGCGTGGCAATCTTTGCTTTGATTGAAGCCGCGATGGAAGAAAAACTGGAGAACCTGACTTATACGTTTCGCGTGAGACACCGTGATGGGCACTATATCTGGCGGGAAGATCATGCCCACTTTCGTTATGATGCGAAGGGTGTGCGCCTCGATACCTATGTGATTGCCCGTGATGTCACTGAACGCAAAATGGTTGAGATGGCTCTGGAAGCCAGCGAAAAACGCTTCCGGCAGGTCGTGGAAAATATTAGTGAGATGTTCGGGCTGCAAGATGCCCTCAGCGGGAATATCCTTTATGTCAGCCCGGCCTATGAAACGATTTGGGGGCGAACCTGTCAGAGTCTATACGAGTCTCCCGAATCGCTCATTGCCAGCATTCATTCCGATGATCTAGCTCGCGTTCAGGCCGCAATGCAGCGACTCCAAGAAAATGAGCCTTTGGACGAGGAATACCGTATCTTGCGTCCTGATAACACGGTGCGTTGGGTTCATACGCGCACCTATCCGGTTCTTAACCCGCAGGGCAGGGTGTATCGTTACGCGGGTGTGGCGGAGGACATCACGGAGCGCAAGCAGGCTGAAATGAATTTGCAGGCGAATGAGTCGCGGCTTCGCTCCTTGATTGACTCCCAGACAACCTATGTAATCCGCACCGATCTTTTTGGCAACTATACCTATGTGAACCAAGCGTTCTCACACAAATTTGGCTGGATGATAGAGGATGGTAGTTTTATCGGCACTCCCAGTCTGGATACCATCATCGCGGACGATCATCGCAAGACGGTTGAAACGATCATGGCTTGCGCCCAGGCGCCCGGTATGCCGGTACAGGTGATGCTGCATAAGCCCAGTCGTGATGGGGGATTCTTCTGGACGCTGTGGGAATTTGTAGGACTCACCGATTGGGCGGGTCAGATCAGCGAGTTTCAGTGTGTTGGTATTGATATTACGGAACTGATGAAAGCCCGCGACCAGCTTCAGCTTCAGGAAGAAGCCCTGCAAGCCACCGCGAATGCGATTGTCATCACCAGCCCGGATGGGGTTATCGAATGGGTCAACCCATCCTTCACGACCCTCACCGGCTATCGGTTAGAAGAAGCGCGAAATCAAAAAACGAATTTGCTTAAATCAGGTATTCAAGATCGTGGAACTTACAAATCCCTGTGGAACACGATCTTAGCCGGCGCATCGTGGCAGGGGCGTTTGGTCAATAGGCGCAAGGATGGCAGCCTTTATACCGAAGAACAGACCATTACTCCTGTGCGGGATAAAAGCGGCGTGATTCGTCATTTCATCGCCATCAAGCAGGATGTGACGGCGATTGAACAAGCCGAACAACTGCGCCTAGAACAGGAACGGTTGACCGCTACCCTGAAGAAAGAACACGATCATAACCTGCTCATTCAGCGCATCATTGCGGCACTTTCACATGATCTGCGCACCCCGCTGGCGGTTATTTCAACCTCTAAAGACATCTTGATGAACTTTTACGACCGTTTGAGCGATGAGAAGCGCAAGGAAAAGCTGGATGCCATCGGCAAGCAGACACTATTCGCTATTGAACTGCTGGAAGACACCGTTCACATGGCGCGGGGCAATGTGGAGGAGATGCGCTTCCGTGCCGAGGCGATCAACCTTGCCGCGTTGTGCCAGATCAGTATCAACGAAATCCAGCAGACCAGTGGTAGCCACCATCAGATGCGTTTTGTGACGGATGGGTTCATCACCACCGCCAGCGTAGATGAAACGCTCATCACTCGTATCCTCCTCAACCTGCTGTCGAATGCGGTGAAGTTTTCGCCGACGGCAAGCGAAATCCGACTTGAACTTAACCGGCGTGATGATTGGATTGTGTTGAAGGTGATTGATAGCGGAATGGGAATCAGCCAGACCGACCTTGAACACATCTTTGATCCGTTCTTCCGCAGCGAGTCCGTGTATCATATTAAAGGCACGGGGCTAGGGTTGAGCATCGTCAAAGATTGTGTGGAACGGCATGGCGGCACGATCCGCATAGACAGCCAGATTGGAAGCGGAACGACCTTCACAATCGAAATGCCTCTGATTGCTCCCTCTCAACCGGAGTAGCCCAAATTTCCGGTTTCGGGTGAAGCGTGTGGTTAGCGGATCGCCCTGAGTTGGGACTTATGGCGAGGGGTGGATTCAACCTGAACGAATCGGGGACATTCCCGCCGCGTTGTAGAAGCGTAATGCCCCCAAGAAATGCCCCGACATTTGCCCGTATGACCTTGCTGATTAGAAGGAAACGGTGAGATGATGCACCTTTCCATCACGCAGGAAGATGTGCTGGCTGTTCGCCGCGTCCAACACGTTTCCTTCGATCTGTTCCTGCGTCCCATCTGCATGATGGACGGTCAGCGACTTGCTGCCATCTGACTTCATGACAATCGGTGTCTGACAGATGGAATAGGCCAGAGAACCGGCCTCCAGTTCGATTGTTTGCCGAGTGTTTTGAACATCCTGATAGGCATACAGCGAAGGTGCAGTCATGATTTCGGCGCGATCTAACAGAACCGTGTCAAACATGATTCGTCCCGCGTCAATGAAGATGCCCAATTCAGATTGCCGCGTCAGGATTTCCTCTTTGACCATGCCGGTCATGCCCGGTTGTTTGGCGCCCTGACCTTTGGGGGTGTGCGAGTAGGGATCGGTTGGGAATGCCCCGTAGTTTTCGGGCGTTTTGTTGAAGCCTAAGCCTTGCCGAATATCCAGATAGCATTCTCGCAGCGCAGCGGCGTTCGGGTCGTCCTTAAACCGGATGACCGTTTCTTGTGCCGCCAGCAGGAGCTTGGCAACCATGTGCCAGTAGATGCTGCCCAAACCTTCGTAGGCGAAAAATGTCCCTGAGCGTCCGGTGAACTCGTTGTGGTGGAAGGTGGCTTCAAATAGAGTTTTGATCTTCTCGGTGTCTGCTTCGACCCGCGTTGCGTACAGCGGTTGCGGTTTGAGGGCGTCCAAAGCCTGTTGAACATCGTGAAAGTTGCGGATGTGACCGCTGAAGTGATACATGCCATTGGCATCTCGCCCGATGATGGATTTATCCTGCGCGGTTACGAGCATTTCAAACAGAGCTATATCGGCCACCTGAGCATGCGTCAAGCTGTTCTTTTCCAGAAAACCCGGTAGGTTTCGATCTGGGTAAAGGATGTAAGTCTGCTGTTCCGGTTGGTAGAGGGCGCTACCCCGAAGGCTCTGAAGCAGCGCCAACGATTCGTGGCTGGAGAGTAAGCCTGACGACAGGATAGACACCTGACCTTCGAGCATCACATAGAGGTGGCTGATGGAAGCGCGATTGTTGTCCAGATGCAGGATGTTGTAGGCGTGATAGAGATGATCGCTGCGTTTGTTGGCACGCAGGGCATGTTCAATATACTGCTGTGCCAGATCGAGAAACGCGACCAGTTCCGTGACTGGCGAGGCGATTAGTTCACCGGAGAACCCTTTTTGATAGACCGTCCAGCGATAGTTGCTGCCGGCTTCACCTAGCGCATCCATAAAGAGTCGGCGCTGTGTATCGTCAAAAGAGGCTTGCAAAGCGGGTTGGAAGCGGCTGAGGATGGTGGATACCTGTGTGTAGAACGCCTGCACTTCCGCGTTGATCGGGACGGTGGCGAGCGCATGACTGGCGAGGAGTTGGCGGAAGAACGAGATGTAGCGCCGCAGATAGCCCAGCGTGACGACGGATAACCCCTTGCCGACGAGCGCGTTGTTGGCGTCGTTCCATTCGGGGCGCTGGGTATTCATCCAGATGCCGCCTTCAGGAACGAGGTTGACCAGTTTGGCGAGGAGCAGGGTGAGCAGTTTTTCGGTCAGTGAGACTTGTAGCACCTGTTGATGCGGGGCATACACCAGTTTTCCGTCGGTGCCGCGCTCCGTCAGGCTTGCCCCGATTTGCTCATTGAGCGCCCAGTCGAAACGTATCGTGTTATAGGGGTCTTTCAACAAGTCGGCATAGGGCTTGATTTGATAGGGCACATTCGCATAGCTGAACAGCGGTTGCGACAGGAATTCCCGGAGTTTGCCGGGATGGAACATGCTGCTGATTTCCAGCAACCGTTGCAGATAGATGATCTGATGATCGCTCCAGTAGCCGATGTTCGCCCAGGGATTGTTGGGTTCTGGCGTTTCCCAATCAATTCCGTAATAGGTGATGCGGTAGGGATTGTAGCCATCGGCGGTGGTGGCATTCAAGAAGGTGGCGATCATGCTCTCGATAAATTCGGGATAGGCATACGCGAGCGCCTCCCAGTTCTGGAAGATGTCGCGCCAGTTGCCTTCATAGTCCAGCTTGATCGAGCCGTCGGGTTTTCTCACGTTGATGGCGAACCGATTCCAGGGGCGGCTGGGATCGCCGTGCCGCCGGCTGAACGTCAACGGCAGGTAGGCATAGCTCAGGCGCATGAGATCAGCCGACCCGTGTGCTGCTGCCTGCGATTGTAGATCAGACACCTGAATGCGATCCGGCAACGCGGCAAAGAAACCCGCGTGGGCTTGCAGTAGGGCAGGGCTGCGGACGGATACGAAGTCCCTGAAGTCCGCCGCCCGAATCCAGTATTGATTGGCGAAAACGCCGCCGCGCATCACGTTGAACATGACGTTGGCAAAATGGTGCGCCGTGTAGATGGGATTTTGGGAAAGCTGGATGCCATCGGCGCTGGCTACAATGTCCCACAAACGGGATTGGTTGGCTGCAATATCCTGTTCCAACTCCCGTTCCAGCGTGGGCTGATCCTTCTGTAGCCACCGCATCGTTTGGGCAACCGCAGCATTGTCCTGATCTAGGTCGGCGATCAGATGCCAGACTTTGCTTTCGGAGGGCGACAGATTGAACGCCGTATGTACAAAATAAGCGCCGCGCTGACCCCGCACTTCCGTTTCTGTGACCACCGGTTTCCCGCTGCGGAAACGGTTGAGATGGGTTGACGAGAGCAGATAGCCGGCCTGCGGGAGGCCGATTTGTGCGACGGTGGTGGCGAGGAGTGATTCGCTCGGTTCAGCCAGATCGCTAAGTTGGGAGTTCAAAGCGAAGATGCCCAAGCCGGTTTGGGGTTCTAGCTCGGCACGTTTGTAAGCGTCCAGAAGGCAGCTAAACACATTCTGCGTCCACGTTGCTACATTAGCAGGCAGGATATTTTGCAATCCGTCCACAATCTCAATCTGGCAAGGTGACTCGGCTGTGTTTTTGAGCCACGTTGTTTTGACGAATCCGAAACGCTCACTGGTGCGCCATGCGTACTGGTAGGTTAAACCCAGATCGGCATTGATCTCCTCAAAGACCAGCGCCGTTCCGGTCACGTTCTTATACAGATTCCGCTGGATGGCATAGCTGCCGTGATGCCGGTTTGAAAATGGCTCCCACAGACTCGTCCGGTCAGAGCGTGTGACCAGCAAGACGGCCTTGTTGCCGCTGTTTTCACTGTTTTCGGTCAGTTTGTCTACCGTGTAGTAGGGGAACAGCGCGTGTTCAGCATTCACCCGGCCTGCCGAAAGCCCCCCGGTTGATGCGACAAACAACCAGTGATCTGAATTGCTGACGAGACTTATGAAAAATGGCTCCATCCCGTCAAAATTCTGTATCCGGTAAAACGGCTCTCCCATCAGCGTGACATAATCGCCCTGAAGGGGGGCATCGGGTTGCTTTTGGAGGGTGTCACCAATGAAAATTGTCATGGTCTACGTTCTTTCACTTCAGAAGATTGATTGCCTAGAGTAGAGTATCCCTCGAATAGCGTTTTCTGGCTTCGAGGGATCTGCGAGTTACGACTGTTTTTGCTGGAAAACGCGCACGTAATCTACCAAGAGATGCTTCGGAAAGACAGTATCGAGTCCAACCGGGCCGGCGAGTTGTCCACCGACGGCAAGGTTGAGGCAGAAGCAAACGTCCACCACGCAACATGGGTATCACAAGACCTTCCTAATGTAGGCCAACACATCTCGATCTTTGCCCCCGCTGCCATGCAGGGAATGTGTGCTGCTGTGGAAGTCTCGTAAGGGTTGGTACATCGAAATTCTGGGAGCATATTGTCCGATTTCCTTGTGGGTCAGAATTATATTGTGGGAGTATGTGTTGTGCCCATAAGCTGAAAGACGGATCAGCGTGTGCGCATGAAAAGCGGGCAGGCAAATTAATGAGTCGTGTGTTCGGCAATGACCGTCACCCCTCCAACTTTTTAATTTTTCAACTTGACAGACTTGACTTCGATTCAAAATCGCTCTATAGTTAAATCGGTTTACTAAACCGATTTTATGCACGAAAGAGAGGTTTTTTCAATGTCCCGTACACTTCGTCTAAGCCTGTTGGTTGTTTGCCTGATGCTGCTTTCCGCTGTTTCGGTTTCTGCCCAAGACCCGGTGCATTTGAAGTTCTGGAACTACTGGGATGGCAATAACGGGGAAGCGATTCAGGGGTTGGTTGACCAGTTCAATGCTGACCATCCTACCATTCAAGTTGAAAATGTTTTTTATGGTTGGGGTGAATTGCTGCCCCGTCTGCAAACTGCAATTGCGGGTGGCGAAGCCCCCAGCATTGCCGCTGTGGATATGGCGTGGATGCCTTTGCTCGCCAATTCGGGCAAGGTGGCGGCGCTGGATGCCTACATCCAGAGTGCAGGCGTTGATCTGGCGGACTTCTATCCGGCATTGCTCAACGTCAACCGCTACAACGATCAGTTGTTCGGCCTGCCTGTCAGCACGAACAACCTCGAACTGTTCATCAACAACGATCTGTTCACTGCCGCCGGACTCGACCCGGCTGCACCGCCGACCACATGGGACGAACTGACGGCGGCTGCGCAGGCCTGCGCGAATCCCGATCAGGGTGTTGTGGGCATGGAACTGTTCACCCAACCCGGCGAAGGTCTGACGTGGCAGTTTCAGGTGTATCTGTGGCAGTCGGGTGGCGAATTCCTGAATGCCGATAACACGGCGGCGGCGTTCAATACACCGGCTGGTTTGCAAGCGGTGAACTACTGGAAGTCGCTGATTGACAGCGGTGCCAGCAGCCTGTCGCCGTGGGGCTTGTTCGATCAGGGCAAGGCCTGTATGCGCATGGATGGCTCGTGGATGGTCAGCGGCCTCGCGTCGCAATCGGCCTTTACGTTTAGAGTTGCTTCGATGCCCATTCCTGCGGATGGCAAGCCGGCCACCAATATGGGCGGCGAACACATCGCCATCTTCAGCAGTGATGAGGCCACCCAACAGGCAGCATTCACGTTTGTGGAATGGCTGACCAGCACGGCAACGCAGGCCGTGTGGGATCAAAAGACGGCCTTTATGCCCGTGCGTGCATCGGTTGCGGCGGATGCCGGTTTCCAGACATGGTTGAAGGACACCGAACCGCGCTTGATCCCGTTCGTGGAAAATCAGCAGTACGCGATTAACCGCCCGTCTGTGCAGGTTTATCCCGAATTGTCGGATGTGTTCAGCGGGTTCATCGAGAAGGCGCTATACGGGCAGATTACTCCCGAAGACGCGCTGGCCGGTGCAGAAACGGCTGTGAACGCGCTGTTGCGGTAACATTGGGGTAGCAAGTCGCTTCCGTTCGGTGATTGGTCGCCGGACGGAAGCGATGATTTGCACGGGCAATATCGGGAGTACATCTTATGACCGTAAAAGCGGGATCGGCAGCCCGCCGACAGTCGCGTAGTACATGGTTGACTGCATTCATCGCTTTGCTGCCCGCCATACTGGTACTCGGAATTTTCAGCATCTACCCTATCCTATACTCCGGCTACTTGAGCCTGCATGACTGGGATGGTTTTTCATCCAACCGAAATTTCGTCGGACTGCAAAATTATATTGATCTGTTTAATTCCACACAGTTCTGGCATTCCCTACAAATTACGCTGATTTATGTGGTGAGCATCACCCTGTTGAGTTCGGTGGGGGGCTTGTTCATCGCATTGCTTCTCAATTCGGGCATTCGCGGCGTGACCTTCTACCGCATTCTTTACTTCATCCCGGTGGTGACGGCAACCGTCGCAGCGGCAACCGTGTGGCGCTATCTGCTCGATCCGGGGTCAGGTCTGGTCAACACCTTGCTGCGGCAAATCGGTGTCAAAGGGCCTGCGTGGTTGACCGATCCACGCTTTGCGCTGCTGGCTGTGATTCTGGTGGGCGTGTGGAAACGGGTCGGTTTCAACATGGTGATTTTTCTGGCGGGGTTGCAAACCATACCGCGTACCTATTATGAAGCGGCGATGGTGGATGGCGCGAATACACGCGCCCAGTTCCGCTATATCACCCTGCCGATGCTGGCCCCTACAACGCTGCTGGTCGCCATCATGTCGTTAATTGATGCGTTTCTGGTGTTCGATACGGTATTCGTGATGTCCAATGGGACGGGCGGCCCGGTGGGTTCGACGGAAGTGCTAGGGTTCATCCTGTGGCGTGAGGCGTTCCGGTATTTCAATCTGGGTGATGCCTCGGCGGTGGGATGGGTTCTGTTCTTCATCGTACTACTGGTGACGGTGATTCAATGGCGGGTGTTCGGCACATCCGGGCGGAGCAGTGTATGACGACTGAACACTTGTCTGCACGAGCGCCTCAAACGGCTTCTGCGCCGAACTGGAAACGCTGGATACCGCGCCGCTGGTACATCCACCTGATTTTGATAACGGGTGCAATTGTGATGATTGCGCCGCTTTTGTGGATGATTACGCTGTCGCTCAAGCCTGCCCGCTTGACGTACTCGCCGCCCTACCTATTCCCGGATACGTTTGAGTGGCAGAATTATGTACAGGCGTGGGATGCTGCGCCGTTTGCCCGCTACTACCTGAACACGGCGATCATGGCGCTAGGGATTACCCTCGGTCAATTGTTGTTCTCGTCTCTAGCGGCCTATGCGTTTGCTCGATTGAAGTTTCCGGGGCGTGAGGTGTTGTTCCTGATTTTGCTCGGCACGATGATGCTGCCTATCCAAGTTCTGATTATCCCGTCGTATCTGACGGTGTTGAGCTTGGGGTGGAAGAACTCGTTTTTGGCCTTGATTGTGCCGCGCATGGTGAGTGCTTTCGGGATTTTTCTGCTGCGGCAGTTCTACCTGAGCATCCCGCGTGATCTGGACGAAGCTGCGTTCATTGATGGCGCGTCGCATTTCGATGTGTGGTGGCGTATTATTCTACCGCTGTCGCGCCCTGCGCTGGCAACGCTGGCGATTTTCGCCTTTCTCTTTGCGTGGAATGACTTTTTGTGGCCGCTGATCGTGACGGATGACCCGAATATGCGCACGATTCAGCTCGGTCTGGTGATGTTTCAGGGACGCTATTCGACAAATTGGACGCTGCTGATGGCTGGCACGGTCACGGCGACGATTCCGACGGTCATTGTGTTCTTGCTAGGCCAACGCCAATTTATCGAAAGTATCGCTCTGTCTGGAGTCAAAGAATGACCGAACCTGTGTGGGTACGCGATGCGGTGTTTTATCAGATATTCCCGGAACGGTTCGCTAACGGCGATCCGTCGAATGATCCGGCGGGCGTGGCGGATTGGGAACGGGACTTGCCCACCCGCGAAAACTTTTTTGGTGGCGATCTCGCTGGTATTCGCGCACATTGCGACCATCTGACACGGGTGGGGGCGACGGCGCTGTATACAACGCCGATTTTTGCCGCGTTGAGCAACCATAAATACGACACCACCGACTATATGCGGATTGAACCTGCGTTCGGGACGATGGACACCTTTCATGAGCTTGTCCAAACGCTGCATGAGCGTGGGATTCGTTGGGTGCTGGATTCGGTATTCAATCACTGTGGGGATAGTTTCTGGGCGTTTCAAGATGTGGTCGCTAAAGGGCGACAGTCCCCGTACTGGGATTGGTTCTACATCGAGAACTATCCGATTCAGAGCGACCCGCCGGGTTATCAGACGTGTGGCGGTGCGCCGTTCCTGCCCAAGTTGAACACATCTAACCCGGAGGTACAGGCGCATTTGCTCGATGTGGCGGCCTACTGGATTGAACAGGGCGCAGATGGCTGGCGTTTGGACGTGCCCTGGAAAGCTGATATGGCGCTGTGGCCTAAAGTGCGGGAACGGGTGCTGGCGGCGAAACCGGATGCGTATCTGGTGAGCGAAGTTTGGCGGGGCGCAGGGGATTGGCTGGATGGGAAACGGGTGCATGGCGTGATGAACTATCGCCTGCGTGCAAACATCCTAGATTATGCTATATTCGACCACATGGATGCTGAGGATTTCTCCTACGAAGTGGATTATCTACTGCGCGAGTATGGCGATACGGCCTACTTTCACCTCAATTTGCTCGGTAGCCATGACACGCCGCGCCTGCTGACCTTAAGCCGCCGGAATGTGCAACGCGCCGCGATTGCTATCACGCTGCAATTGACGTTGCCGGGTGCGCCGATGATTTACTATGGGGATGAGATTGGCATGGAAGGGGAAAACGATCCCGATTGCCGCCGCCCGATGATCTGGGACGAAAGCCGGTGGAATCCGGTGATCTGGCAAACGACCACGCGCTTGACCGCTGCCCGACATGCCCATCCGGCGCTGCGTTCGCTGCATGTTGAGCCGCTTAAGCTGTGGAACGGGGTGTTCGCGTATGCTCGCCGCGCTGGTGATGATGTGGTGATGGTAGTCACGAATCCCCGCGGGGCACAGCCGCGCTTAGGCGTTCCGGTGCCGGATGGCATTCATGCGCCGTATTGGCGGGATGTGTTGTCAGAGGCGATTGTTCCCGTGAAGGACGGTCAAATCCACTTTGAACCGTTGCCGGCACAGTCGGCATTCGTCCTTGTGCCTGAATACGGCAGCGGCAATGGCTAGACTGACGATCAGCGATATTGCGAAAGGAGCCGGTGTCAGCAAGACCACCGTTTCTTTTGCCTTCAACACCCCGGAACGCTTGCCGGCTGAAACGGTGCAGCGCATTTTGAAGGTGGCTGAAGAACTTGGCTATGTGCCGAATCCGATTGCACGCAGCATGACCAGCAATCATACTGGCAACATCGGGCTACTTTTCCCGCAGCCGGTACAGACGATTCTCAATAACCCGTATACGCTGGAATTGTTGCAGGGGATCGGGCAGGTGTGCGACGCGCATGGCTTGAATATCGTGCTGGTTTCGCCGCGTTTGGGGAACATGCGTCAGGCCGTATCCGCCGCTGTCGTGGATGGCTTTCTCACCATCGGGCTAGAACACTATAAATCAACGATTCGCTTGCTGGAACAGCGCGAGATACCCTACGTCATGGTAGATAGCGACCCACACCCCGGCGCGATTTGCGTGAATGTGGACGATCAGACCGGCGCGTATGAAGCCATGCGGCATGTGCTGCAACAAGGGCATCGGGAGATCGTTATTCTGGGGATCGAGTCGGGGAAGCACGGTCGCTTTGAGGAGTACGTCGGCACGATTCGTAACCGTATGCAGGGGTATCAGCGCGCATTAGCGGAGTTTGGCCTAGCGGTTGACGGACAGCATGTACGCCTGATTGAGTGTCCGTGTACTGCTGCGGGGGGGGCGCTTGCTTTTGAGCATTTGCTACGAGATCAGCAGATGCCGACGGCTTTTGTGGCAATGGCGGACATCCTCGCTGTGGGGCTATTGGAGGCGGCTGTTCGGCACGGACTATCTGCACCCAAGCATTTCTCGATTGTCGGCTTTGATGACCTGCCGATTGCCCGCTGGTTGCAGCCGCCGCTGACCACCGTCGTACAGCCCATCCATGAGAAAGGGAAGTTAGCCGCTGAACTGTTGCGGCATCACATGGCTGGCGAAGCGCCCATTCAGGAACATGTGCTGCCCACCCGCTTGATTGAGCGGCGCAGCGTTAATCCGATTTCCCACTACCAAGATACTTAACCTGAGCTTTGGAAAGGTTCCAGAAGCGGATACTGCTCACGATAGCAAAAGGTAAACCGTCCGCACTGATTATATCGGTGCGGACGGTTTGTGTTTACGGACTACGGGCTAGTAGGGCTAACGTTGATCTGGAACACACCGACGCCGGTTGACCACGTTCCCCATGTGCTATCGGCCTTCTGTGCGCGCACGCGCCAGTAGTAGGTGCCGTTAGGCAGGGTGGTGGGCAAGTCGAACGAGGTGCTGGTGGAAAGAAGGGTTGCATCCTGATAAGCCAGCGTGCCTACGAAAGTGGCAATGCGGCTGATCTGAATCTCGTAGGCTTCAGCCCATGTAATCGGCGTCCACGTGAGCGAAGTGCTGCTGGTGTAGTAGTTGAGTACAGGCACCGCAGTCGTCGCCGAGGTGACTTTGACCTCGAAGGCGTTGCTCCAGTCGCCGCTGTTTCCTGCCGCATCCTGTACGCGCACGCGCCAGTAGTAGGTGGTATACAGCAGTGGGCCGGGCGGCGTGAAGCTGGTGGTTGTGACCACGAAACTGAACGGTAGGGCGGTGGTGAAATCGCTGCTGTTGCCCAGCTCAATTTCGTAGAACTTGGCTCCTGTGATCGGTTTCCATGTGAAGCGCGGTTGCGAGCCAGGGAACGACGAGTGATTGACCGGTTCGAGCAGATCAACCATTCCTGTTGGTGGGTCTGTGTCCATCACGAAGGTGTTTACGCTGCTCCACGCGCCCCAAGCACCCTCGCCGTTGACAGCCCGGACGCGCCACCAGTAGGTGCCATCACTCAATGGGGATACCGGCAAGTAGGACGGCGTATCCGTCGGGATTGAAAATGGCGCATCAGGAATGAGCGTGGCGAACAGGCTGTCGGTTGCGATCTGCAATTCGTAGTTCGCAAGCACGCCGGTTGGGGCGCTCCAGTTGAGCGTGGGCAATTCGTTGAACGCTGCGCCGTTGACCGGACTGGTCAGGCGGGGCGCACCGGGCAAAGCGGTGGTGGTCAGGGCGAAACTGCGGACAGGGACTGTTTCAGTTTGCGGTGTGCCAGAGGTACCCCCGGTGAGAACCAGCAGTCGCCAGTAGTAAACCCCAGCGGTGGGGAGTTCTTGCCCGACGGGCAACCGACAGTTGGTGCCGGTTCCGGTGCAGGAGGCAACGGGTGCGCTGAAGTCATCCGCGCTGGTGGAAACATCTACCTGATAGGCTGCGCCGGTAAAGCCTGCCGCTGTCCAGCTGAAGGTTGGGCGACCTGCGAGGGGGGTCATCATCAGCGAGGTGCTGTCGGCGGGTAGGTTCATCAAGTTGATAGTGAACGCCCATGTATCACTCGCCGCACTTGCGTTTTTCGCTGCGTCCAGCGCGACCACGTTCCATTCGTAAGTAACGCCATGCTGTAGAGGGGCTGTCATAACAGCCGCACTGAGCGCCAACGGCGGCTTCGTTGCCGTTTCTTTGCCGGAAATTAGCAGTTGATTGGTCGTTCCCTTAACCTGCAACTGCACGCGGTAACTTGCAGCGCCCGTGACTGCATTCCATGTGAGGGTGGGACGGACGACCGCAGAGCTGCTGTTGTTGAGGGGTGTTTTGAGGGTGGGTGCAGCGGGCGGGGTGCGATCCACCGTCAGGCTCCATGCGGCACTCCATACGCCCGGTACGCTATCGGTATTCAGCGCACGCACGCGCCAGTAGTACAACAGGCCATCAGACAGGTTGGCGACCGAAGCTGTTGCTTCTTCAATGGTGATGTCCGCGACCGGAATCAGTCCCGTTGAGAAGGTGCTGTCGGTAGCCATCTGCATCTCATAGGTGAAGGGGCTGCCCGGCAGCGTATCTGCTAGAGGTCGCCATGTAAGACCGACTGGTTCGGCGCTCACGGTGGCTTTGGTCACGGGGGTTAGCAGTGTGACGGTCGGCGGCGCAGCGGCGGCCCAGAAAAAGGAGCGCGGTGTGACGTTGGTAGATTCTCCACCTTCGGGGTTGAGTACGCGCAGCCTCCAGTAGTAGTGCGGGGGCGTGGCATCGGGCAGCGCGGTGGCGATTTTGTGCGAGGTGGTGGTGAGTTCAGGAGAAGTATACGCGAGTTCACCTGAAAAATCTTCCGTAGTGCTGATTTCGAGGATATATTGCACCCCCGTAAACCCTGCCGCGGTCCATGTGAAGGTGGGGCGCTTATCGGCAACGGTGATCGTGATATTGTCGGCGAGTGCCGTCAACAAGTTGACAGTGAAGGATCGCTGCGGGCTGTCATCCCCCCAGTTGCCTGCTGCATCCCGCGCCGCGATAGACCATTTATAGGTCTTGCCATGTTGCAACGGTTGCGCCAACACAGCGGCGCTCAACGCGAACGAGACGGCATTGGTTTCGGTCTTCGTGAGTTCGACTGCAACCGGCGGGTCTTGACTGTTATCCAGCAGCGTAATCCGGTAGGCAGCCGCGCCAGTCACCGCTTTCCATGTCAGTGAGGGACGGGTCGCAGTGAAGACGGCGTTATCCAGCGGGGTGTTCAGAACAGGCGTGGCCGGGCCAACCGTGTCGAGCGTGAGCTTCCATACCGCTGACCATGCACCACCTACTTTGTTGGCGTTCAAAGCACGCACGCGCCAGAAGTAAATACCATCGGTTTCCAGCGTAAATGGATGAGAGAGTTCATCAGCAGTGGTTGTGGCACTGTGAATGAGTGTGGCGAACGTGCTGACGGCGCTGATCTGAATTTCGTAGGAATCGGGTGTCGCGCCAGTGGCGGGCGCCAGCCACTCAAAGGTCTGATCGCCGCTGTTGCTGGTCAGGTTGTTCGTTGGGCTGGATGGGCGCGGCGCAGCAGGAACGGGAAGGGTGGAATCCTGAACGGTGAAGGTGTATTCACCGTGTGCGCCATTGTACCCCCCTAACCGTATCCAGTATGTTTGGCCTGCGGTGAGGATGATTTCCAAACGGGAGGTAAAGTCGGTCTTGCTGAAATCATCATTGCAACCGAGCGCGTTGGTCGGAAGTTCGGCAGGCACATCGCTGTTGTTCGGATAGACAACCAGAATGGTATCAAACGCGCTGCCGCTAGTGGTCAGGATATATTTCTTGGTGACTTCCGGTATGAACCGATACCATGTGGTAGCGGTGATGTTAAAGCCGCAAGGCAGCGCGAGATTGTCTTCGCCGGTGGTGTCGTTGCCGGTCGTGCTGTCTGCGCTGGAGAAAGGCAGCGGCATAAAGACTTCTTGTGCATCGGTGGGCTGGTTATAGGCTTCAATATCGATGCCGGATGGGGGGATATACGGATTGATCGATTGTGATTTACCGGTTTGGGGATTGATAACCGGAGCTGTTGTGGGGGACGGGGTGATTGTCGGCTCAAGGGTCGCCGTCGCGGTGCTGGTCGCAGTGGGCGACGGAACATCCGTTGGCACCAGAGTCGCGGTGGGCTGTGCCGGTTCCTCGGTCGGTGTCAGTGTAGGCGGCACCTCGGTTGGGAGGAGCGCAACTTCTGTAGGCACTGGCGAGGGGGGTAGTTCGGTGGGGACTGCTGTGACCGGAACCGCAGTCGGCGGTGTGTAGGATTCATAGTCGGCTTCCGGCACCCACAGGAAGAAGTTGTCCATCTGCGCTATAAAGGGAGCGCCATCCTGCGGGGGAGCGACCACCAACCCAGCCGTGCCGGGAGGGAGTTGCGCGCTATCCTGCCACACGATCATTTCTATCCCGTTGAGGGCGACCCGCACAACCCCGTCAATGACTGCGAGGCGCAGATCGTACCAGTACGGCAATAGCAGGGAGACGGGCACGGACTGTACCGGCACATTGGCGCGGTACAGCGTCAGGCTGCCGCTGGCATCGAGGCCGACACTGTATGCACCGGCTTCGCTCTGCCGCAGGTTGAGGAGGACAGTGCCTCCGGTGATCTGAACGCTCACCTGCGCCACAACATTTGTGAACGGGCCGCGCACCAGTTGCAGGGTTGCTCCCGCACTGGTCGTCTGGATACTCAGACCTGTTTCGTGCGGTACGAGCGTCCAGTTGGTGACAGCCAGCCAACCGGAGGGATCACCTGTGTCGAATAAATCTCTTGCCAGCAACCGCAGCGGCGGTAGATCGGGAATCACAGGCGTGGATGTCGGAAGGACAACCGGGGGTTCCGTTGCGGCAAGGGTGGGCTGCTCACCCACTGTGGCGGTGAGTGTCGGCTCGGCAGTTGGCACCTCAACTGTCGCTTCTGCGGTCGGCACGACCGTTGCTTCCAGCGTGGGTACGGCAGACGGCTCGATTGCGGGCTGCTCTGCCGTGACTTCCACGATAGCTGGTGGCGTGCTTTCCTGTGCGCGGACGGAGGCCAGTACCGTCAGGAGCAGCAGACCGATAACAATAAATGTGACGAACCGGTGTAACTTTGACATTGTTTGTTTCTCCTTATTTCGCTACGGTATGACCACGACGAAACTATCCACCGCGCTCCATGCACCCCATTTGCCTGTATCGTTCTGTTGCGCCTGCACGCGCCAGTAATAAATGCCTTCTGCTGACAGGGTGATAGTGATTGATGTGCCGGTTACAATATGACTAACAACATCTTTTGCGAAGGTACTGATGGGCGCTACCTGAATCTGATAGTGCCTTGCCCATGTCAGCGGTTGCCACGACAGCGTGATTTCGATGCTGGGAGTGACATTCCGAATGGGAGGGTCATTCGGGTTGGATGCAGTCGGGTCTGCGCGAACAATCGTTGAGGATAGCGGGGCGCTTTCATCGCTCCACAGATCGTTTTGCTGACCGGTATTGGGATGGGCAGGGGTGAAGGTGAGGACGACGAAATAGTAGGTGGTGTTATAGGCCAAATTGCTGATGATACAGCTCGGTGTGGCTTTGGTGGCGGTCATACAACCGATTTGGTCATATGGACCTTCCTGCTTGGTGGCGTAACGCACCTCGTAGTACCCGCTATCCTGTGTATAGGGGATGGGTGTCCATGACAGGGTGATGCGCTTGGCGCCGATGGTGGCCCGGATATTGGTGGGAACAACCGTTTGTGTCGTTCGCCATGTCGGGTTTTTGGTTTGCAGGAAGGTGTTCACCGCACTATTCGACGATTTCAGCGCGTTATAGCCGATGTCCAATAGTTCGAGATTCGTGAGGCTTGTGATGGATGTCGGTATTTCATCACGTAGATTATTGTTGCTTAGATTCAAGCTGTGCAAGCTGGCGAGCGTGCCGAGTTCGGGCGGGATGCTGCCCGTCAGCAAGTTCCCGCTTATATCGAGCTGCGTTAGGTTGGCAAGCGTGCCGAATTCAGGCGGGATGCTGCCCGTCAGCAGGTTCCCGCTTATATCGAGCTGCGTTAGGTTGGCGAGCGTGCCGAATTCAGGCGGGATGCTGCCCG
>Ga0172373_10002361_pt1 | contig 29070 bp, 23 predicted proteins | sample Lak10m_2_FD_114546 | JGI IMG/M metagenome (GOLD analysis project Ga0172373, IMG submission 114546) | Freshwater microbial communities from Kabuno Bay, South-Kivu, Congo - kab_092012_10m | ecosystem: Environmental > Aquatic > Freshwater > Lake | place: Democratic Republic of the Congo...
CATACCGGTATGATACAATCCAGCGCACAGAACAGTGGTTTATAGTAGCCTGTCATTCAGCGATTTTGATCGGGATGAGGAGAAATTATGATCCGCAGACTAAGCCTGTTGGTATTCTTGTCCCTGCTCGTATGCTTGCTCGGAATAATGAGCTTATCCGCGCAGGATTCGACGACGGGAACGGAAGGGCTGCCGTGGTGGAATGATCGCGTTTTCTATCAGATGTTCGTGCGCTCATTTTTCGACAGCGACGGCAACTTCAGTGGCGATTTTCAGGGCATCATCCAGAAGCTCGGCTATCTGAACGATGGTGATCCCAACACCGCCACCGACCTCGGCATCACTGGCCTGTGGCTAATGCCTATCTTCGACGGGCCAACCTATCACGGCTACGCCGTCACCGATTACAACAGCGTCGAGTCCGACTACGGCACGAACGACGATTTCAAAGCACTGGTCGCGGCGGCGCACGAACGCGGCATCGCCGTCATCATTGATATGGTGGCAAACCACACCTCCAGTGAACATCCCTGGTTCCAGGAGTCGCAAACGGCGGGTTCGGCCAAAGACCAGTGGTATCGCTGGAGTACCGTCAATCCCGCCCAGATCGGCCCTTGGGGGCAGACTGTATGGCATTCACGCGGCAATCGCTACTACTACGCCGTGTTCGATGGCAGCATCCCCGATTTGAACCTGCGTAATCCGGCGGTCTCACAGGCCGTCTACGATTTCACGCGCTTCTGGCTAGAAGACATGGGCGTGGACGGCCTGCGCTTGGATGGCGCACGTTACTACGTCGAGGACAAGAACAAACTCGCCAGTTCCGCCGGCAACATGACATGGCTCACCCGCTACTATGAATACATCCGTTCGGTCAAAGCGGACTCGTTCACGATTGGCGAAGTGTGGACAGGCACGCCGGAAGTGAAGCTGTACGTCCCCGGCGCACTGGACGCGGCCTTCAACTTCGACCTGCAAACCGCGCTGGTGGATGGCATCCGAAGCGGGCAGGCCAATATGATCGCCTCCGCACAAAATGCTGCCATTCGCAGCTTTCCGCCGGGGCAATATGGCGTATTCCTCGCCAACCACGACCAAGACCGCCTGATGTCGCAGTTGAATGGCAATATTGAACAGGCGAAAGTCGCGGCGGGACTCTTGCTCACCAACCCCGGCATGCCGTTCATCTACTACGGTGAAGAAATCGGCATGACGGGCAAGCGCCAGCGCGACGATGGTTGCCGCCGCACCGCCTTCCAGTGGACGAGCGAACACGTCGTCCTGCCCTATGACAGCGGACAGAACTGCGGCACGAACGAAACTACCGCCAACGTAGAAGCCGAAACAGGCGATCCGGCCTCGCTGCTCTCCACCTACCGCGACCTGATTCGCGTGCGGGCAGCTTCGCCTGCGCTGCGTGTGGGCAGCTTTGAACGCCTCTCCGCCGAATCGGGCAGCGTGTACGCCTTCCTGCGCCAATCCGCAACCGAAACCGTGCTGGTACTCATCAATCTGTCGAACAAAGCGGATAGCAGCTATGCGCTGAGCGCGGAAGAAAGCGCCTTGAGTGGTTCGTATGCCGCTGAAGTCATCTACGGGGAAGGTGAAGCAGGGGCGCTGGACGCAGGCACGAACGGCGCATTTAGCGACTATAAACCGCTGCCGGAACTGCCGCCCTTCAGCACCACCATCATCCGGTTGAACCCGGCCTAGCGCATCAAAAATCCGAACGGGAGGCGGCAGATGTCGCCTCCCGTTGGGGTCTGTGCCTTACCCGTCAAGCTGCTTGGCGAGTTCCAGCAGCCCCAGATCAAGCGGTTTCTTCTTGCCCGTCACCTCAGCATAGGGCGTGGTTGTGATCGCACCCTTATTCAGTCCCACCAGTACGCCATGTTCGCCGCGATCCAGCGCCGCCACAGCCGCCGCGCCAAAGCGGGTGGCGAGGATGCGATCAAACGCCCCCGGCAGCCCGCCCCGCTGGATATGCCCCAACGTGGCCGCCCGCAGTTCAAAGCCCAATTCTTCGCGGTGTTCTTTGAAATAATTCGCCAAAGCCTCGGCGTTGTATTTCGCGCCTTCAGCCACCACCACAATCGCGTGCGCCTTCCCGCGTTCATACGCCGAACGCAGTTCCTGCGCGATAGTTTCCGGTTCGGTTGGCACTTCTGGGATGACAATGCTCTCCGCGCCACCTGCAATCCCACTCATCAGCGCCAGATAACCGCAATCACGCCCCATCACTTCCAGCAAAAACGCTCGTTGATGCGACGAAGCGGTGTTCTTCAGCCGATCAATTGCTTCGAGGGCGATATTGAGCGCGGTATCAACGCCGATGGTCATTTCAGACCCGTACAGATCATTGTCAATCGTGGAGGCCACCCCCACCACTTCCAGCCCCATCTGCGACAGGGCATGAGCGCCGGTCTGCGACCCGTTCCCGCCGATCACGACTAGCGACGTAATCCCGTGCTGGTGCAGTTGGCGGAGCGCCTTCGTGCGCCCTTCCGGTGTTTTGAACTCTGGAGCGCGGGCGCTGCCCAGCATCGTCCCGCCCTGCTGAATAATGCCGCCCACATCACGGGCGCTCAAATTCCGGTACTCGCCACCGATCAATCCCGCATAGCCATGCTGGATACCAAATACTTCCCACCCGCGTGACAAACCACTGCGAACCACAGCGCGGATGGCGGCATTCATACCGGGTGCATCGCCACCGCTGGTCAACACCGCAATTCGTTTCATAACTCCTCCACGCATACCAAGCCTAATGAATACAGTTCTATTCTAATGGCTTACGTTACAAGACGGGGGGAAAAACTCCACTTTATCGGCATGGCATTTGTCATGTCAGATGGAATCTGCATTCAAACGTTATAATTCCTGTACAGGTGCAACCGCATAGAAATGAGGAATCCTATGACATACGAAACGCTCCTCACCACGCTCGAAGGCGGCGTGTTCACCATCACACTGAACCGCCCCGGCAAACTGAACGCCTTCACCGAACAACTGCTGCACGAACTCCTCGCGGCCTTCCGCGAAGCCGAAGCGAATCCGGCAGCGCGGGTGATCGTGCTAACAGGCGCAGGGCGCGGCTTCTGTGCCGGTCAGGATTTAGCCGCCGCCGTCGAAAGCGGCGCAGGAAGTGCCGACTTCAGCTATAGCCAGCATCTCGTCAATAGCTACAACCCGCTGATCCTCATGATGCGGGCGCTCCCCAAACCGATCATCGGGGCAATTAACGGCGTGGCGGCGGGTGCTGGCATGAGCCTCGCACTGGCCTGCGACCTGCGTTTGACCGCCAAAAGCGCCTCCTTTGTGCAGGCGTTCGTCAAAGTGGGGCTAATTCCCGATAGCGGTTCGACGTGGCTGCTGCCGCGCCTTGTCGGAGCAGCGCGGGCGCTGGAACTCATGCTGACAGGCCGCCGCGTCGGTTCGGCAGAAGCCTTAACTCTGGGGTTGGTCAATCAAGTCATCCCCGATGCAGACTTCCCGGCAACCGTTGCCCGTTACGCGGCGGAACTGGCGAACGCGCCTACCGCCACACTGGGACTCATCAAGCAGGCGGCGGAGTTCGCGCTCACCAGCACCCTCGAACAATCGCTGTTCAAAGAAGCCGAATTGCAAGACGTAGCCGGACGCACAGCCGATCACATGGAAGGTGTAATCGCCTTCCTGCAAAAACGTCCGGCTACCTTTCAGGGGCGCTAGTCAAAGACCACCACGCCACGCGCCACCGTGCCACTCAGCATGGCATCGTAGGCTTCGTTGATCTGTGACAACGGGTACTGCTTGGAGATAAGTTCATCCAGCTTCAACTGACCCGCCATATACAGATCGAGAAACAGCGGAAAATCCCGCGAGGCGTTGATCGTGCCGTAGTAACTGCCCTTGATCGTCTTTTCCTGCCGGGTGATGATCGCCCCCGGCAGGTTGGTGCCGGTTCCCATCGGGGACAGCCCCGCCAGCGTCAGCGTCCCGCCCGGACGAATCGCCTTAAATGCCAGTTCTTGCAGCGCCGGAACGCCCACCGCCTCAAAAGCATGTTCAGCGCCCCGTCCCCCCGTAAGATCAAAGATTGCGTCCACCACGTTCTCGCTGGAAAGTAGCGTGTGAGTGGCACCGAACTGCCGCGCAATTTCCATCTTCACCGGATTTGTGTCCACCGCAATGATCGTCGAAGCGCCACACAGCGCCGCGCCCTGCAACACATTCAGCCCAACCCCGCCGCAGCCGATCACCACCACGCTTTCGCCGGGGCGCACCTGCGCGGTATACATCGCCGCGCCCACGCCCGTCGCCACCGCGCACCCCACCAGCGCGGCTACTGCCAGCGGCGCATCTTTACGCACCACGATACAGCTTTCCTGCGGCACAACCGTATACTCGGCAAAACTCGCCAAACCGGAGAAGTGATAGGTAGTCTGGCCTTTCCATTTCAAACGGGTCGTACCGTCCATCATCGTCCCCGCCCAGATCGGCTCGATGTAGCTTTCGCACAGGCTGGGCTTGCCGCGCATACAGTAGAAGCAGTGACCGCAATCCGGTGCCCAGTTCAGCACCACATGATCGCCCACCTTCGCCCGCGTCACCCCCGGCCCCACTTCCACCACCAAGCCCGCGCCCTCATGCCCCGGAACAACCGGCATCGGGTGCTTGGTCGCGCCCGTGACCAGATGGTAATCGCTATGGCACACCCCGCTGGCCGCGATCTTCACCAGCACTTCGCCCTCACGCGGGCCTTCCAACTGCACCTCATCCACCACAAATGGCTGATGTGCGCCCACCAGTATCGCCGCTTGAATATCCACAATTGCCCCCTGAAGGTATACGCCGAAACAACGTGACCGGAATTCTACCATGCGCTATGATTGACGCGAATCACACTAGGAGGTTATCGCGTGTCATCATCACTTGATCTGCGTTCGGTGCTAGAGTTCGCGCTGGATACCGCGTGGCAAGCGGGTCGCATCACACTGGGTTATTTTCAGACGGGAATCGTGCCGGAGCGCAAATCCGACGAATCGCCCGTCACCGCTGCCGACAAAGCCGCCGAGCAAAAAATCCGCGAACTCATCACCCGCTACTGGCCGGATGACGGCATCATTGGCGAGGAATTTGGCAACCACACCGGCACATCCGGCTACACATGGACGGTAGACCCGATTGACGGCACCAAGTCGTTCGTGCAGGGTGTCCCCATTTATTCTGTGCTGCTCTCGCTCACCGATGGCAAGCGCCCCCTCGTCGGCGTGGTACATTTCCCCGCGCTCAACGAAACGGTATACGCCACGCAGGGCGGCGGCTGTTATTGGAACGGGCGACGCACGCAGGTTTCATCGGTCGCAACCGTGCGCGACTCGGTGCTGCTCGCCAGCGATATTGATGCCTTCGACAAATACAACCGCGCCGCCCCCTGGAAGCGCCTTGTGGATTCGACCTATTTCCAACGCACATGGGGCGACTCGTATGGCTATGCGCTAGTCGCCACCGGACGCGCCGAAATCATGGTTGACCCCTGGATGGCGATCTGGGATTGCGGCCCGTTGCAGGTGGTATTGGAAGAAGCAGGCGGCACCTTCACCGATTGGAACGGCAACCCGACGATTTACGCGGGCGAAGCCATCGCCACCAACGGCAAAGTGTTCGATGAAGTGATGGGGCTGGTGCGCGGCTAACTTTACCCTCATCCCCCGTCCCATTCCCCTCATAGCGAAGGGACTAAAGAGAGCTTCAAGACTCTTAATTCCCTCTCCCTGAGGGAGAGGGATAAAGGGTGAGGGTGATTAGCTGCGGTTCAAGCGCGGATCGAGCGCATCCCGCAGGCCATCGCCTAGCAGGTTAAAGCCCAACACCGTCAGCATGATGGCAAGGCCGGGGAAAATCACCATATGAGGCGCGGTAAATACGTAATTACGCGCCTCACTCAACATCTGCCCCCACTCCGGCAACGGTGGCTGTGCGCCGAGGCCGATGAACGACAGCGCGGCAGCGTCCAGCACGGCAGTACCCACACCCAACGTCCCCTGCACGATCAGCGGCGTGAGCGTGTTCGGAAATATCTGAGAGAACAAAATGCGAACGGGGTGCGCCCCCAGAGCGCGTTCCGCCGTGATAAATTCCATCTCTTTGACCGACAACACGCTGGCTCGTACCAACCGCGAATAGATCGGAATGGAGACAATGGCAATCGCCAGCAGCGCGTTTTCCAAGCCGGGGCCTTGAATGGTCACAATCGCAATCGCCAGCAGCAGCGATGGGAAAGCCAGCAGCACATCCATCAACCGCATAATCACGTTGTCCACCCATCCGCCCGCATAGCCTGACACCAGTCCCAGCGTAGTCCCCGCGATAATCGAGAAGATTACGCTCAAGGTTCCAACTCGCAGTGAAGTACGCGCACCGAATACAATCCGGCTGAAAATATCGCGGGCGTTCAGATCAAGCCCCATGAAATGCTGCGGATCGGCGCAACCGAGTAGCGCCACGCACGGCGGACGCGCGGGCAACCTGCCCGTCTCACCCGGCAACCCGATCATCGAAAGGATGGGATCATGTGTGGCGATCACGTCCGCCAGCAGCGCGATCATCACGAGCAAGCCAATCACGATGAAACCCGCCACCGCCGAACGATTGCGGCGCAGGTTACTAATCGTTTCCATCACAATCCCGCGTGTTTCACGGGAGGGTTTTTGCCCGACCTTCAGACGGACAACTTCGGGGTTCGCAGTAGTCATAATCGGTTTCGACCCCTTTAGCTCAGACGAATACGCGGGTCGAGGTACCCGTAAATGATGTCCACGATCAAATTGATAATCACGAAGGCCGCCGCCGTCACCAGCGTCACGCCCTGTACCAGCGAATAATCGCGTGCCGTGATGCCTTCAAACAGCGTCTTGCCAATGCCTGCGTAGCCGAAAATTGTCTCGGTCAGCACCGCGCCCGACATCAACCCGCCGAAGCTGAGGCCGATAATCGTCACCACCGGCAGCAGCGCATTACTCACGGCATGGCGCATCACTACGGCGTATTCTGACAACCCTTTGGAACGCGCCGTCCGCACATAATCCTGATTCAGCACTTCCAGCACGCTAGAACGAGTCATACGGGCGATGATGGACAGCGGAATAGTCCCCACCGCCATCGCTGGCAGAACAAGGTGGCGCAGCGTATCGAGGAACAGCGTCCCGTTGAGCGTCAGCACGGCATTCAACACGTTCAGCCGCGACACAAAAATCATGAACCCGCTGGCGGTATCGGTCGTCGCCAGCCCCCACACTTCGTAGAAGGCCGGGTAATTCGCACCCGCCGTCAAGCGCCCCGAAGGCGGCAGCGCGAAAGGCGTATCTTTCAAGATCACGCCAAACAGAAAGGCCAGCATCAACCCTAACCAGAACACCGGCATCGAAACGCCGATATTCGCCCCCAGCATCGTCGCTACATCAATCGTTGAGTTATAGCGATAGGCCGAGATAATCCCTAACGGAATACCCAGTATCACCGCAAAAATCAGTGCCGATACCGCCAGTTCAACCGTCACCGGAATACGTTCCACCAGCAAATCGGTCACAGACCGCCCGAACCGCAGTGAAACGCCCAGATCACCGCTGACCACATTCGACAGATAAATCGTGAATTGTTCGGGGATGGATTTGTTCAGGCCGAGGCGCTCGATAAAAGCATCGCACACCGCTTGCGAGGCTTTTTCGCCGAGAATAGCGCGGCAGGGATCGCCGGGAATCATACGCCCCAGCGCAAATGTGATAGCGATAATCCCCAACAAAACAGGGATGGCGAGAAAAATACGGCGTAAAACAAAGTTCGACATAGGCTTTTTGTGAAAATAGAGGGGCGGGTGGATAAACCGCCCGCCCCCCGGTTGAACAAAACAGACGTGAGAACTAGGCGGGGGCGTTCAGGAACTTGCCGAACAACGCGCCAAAGTATTCAAAGTTCGTGGTACGACCCACATGCAGCGGGCTGGCAGCATCCCAGATCGCAGTCCAGGTGGTCAACACGTCTTCCGCATTGAACTCTGAACCATCCGAGAACTTAACGCCCTGACGCAGGGTGAACGTCCATTCGGTAGCGTCTTCGTTGCCGACCCATTCAGTCGCCAGCGCCGGAACCACGCCACCACCACCCAGCTCATAACCGGTCAGCGATTCGCTGATCTGTTCGCAAGCGCGGAAGGTTTCGCCGTCGGTTTCGTCATTGCAGTACAGGCTGATCGGTTCGCCGTTCTGCATGAAAATGATATTGTCGTCGGCAGAATCTTCCATCACACGGAACTGTTCGGCAGCGAACGTGCCCGAATAGGCATTCGCAATGCCAGCCTTGAAGGCCACACCACTAGCGCCGTAAGCAATCGGCACCATCGGCACAAACGAGGCCACTTCGTCGTTGGCCTGTAGGTACAGTTCAAGGCGCTTGGCAGTATCCGACAACTGGGCAGCCTGCTTCAGCAGGTCAACCAGAACCGGATCCTTGTCGCCGAACTGTTCGCTGGCGCCGCCACCGAAGTGGAAGTCGAGGAAGTTAGTGGCATCGGGATAGTCCGCGCCCCAGCCCAACAGGTGCAGCGACAGCTTGCCCGCGCTGGAGTTGTCGAGGAACGTGCCGGATTCCTGCATGTCAATCGTGACATTGATGCCGATCAGAGCGAGCTGCGCCTGCAAGTCCTGAGCAACAATGCCCGGTTGCGGCAGGTACACGCGCACCACATCACGGTAGCTCAGCGTCGTTTCGACGGGCAGAGTGAAGCCGCCTTCAGCAGCCGCTTCTTCCATCAGCTTCTTGGCAGCTTCCACATCGTAAGCGGTCTTAACCGAATCCGGCGTGTAACCGAAGATGCTGGGAGGCATGAACTGGTCAGCCGCAATCGAGCCAACCGGGTAGAAGTTGTCCACAATGCGCTGTTTGTCAATTGCCATCGCAACCGCTTGGCGCACCTTGACGTTATCGAACGGCTTCACCTTGTTGTTGATGCCCAGATAGAAGATGTTCGCCGGAACGCGGGGATACAGCTTGAAATCGGGGTTGGCTTCCACCGCCGCGAAATCGGCGGGGCTAACGTTGTCAATGCCATCCACCGTGCCAGCCTGAAGTTCGTTCCAGCGGGCAGCCGCTTCGGAGTTCCACTTCAGAATGACGGTCGGCGCGATGGGGGCTTCACCCCAGTAGTTTTCATTCACGCTGAAAACTATTTCGTTGCCACGATCCCAGTTTTCCAGCTTGTACGGGCCGGTACCAATGGGGTTGCTGAGCAGTTCATCACCACCGCCACCCGTTGCAGTCAGTTGATCCGCCGAGTGAATGGCGAAAGCCGAGAAGGCCGTCTTCACAGGGAGAGCAGGATCAGGATAGCACAGCGAGAACTTAACGGTGTAGGCATCCACTGCTTCGATGGACTTGATTTCGCCACCGTAGCTGCAATCCGCAGCAGCCACAATCACAGATTCCTGAGCCACGACAGGCAGCACCAGACCCAACACGACCGCCACCAGTACTACCAGCGGCAACAGACGAAGAACAGACTTCATATACGACTCCTTAAAAATAGGAACCCCTTCTTCAACAAACAAACCCGCTTACACATAGTATTTGCGATTTAGACCGCGACGATTGCATAGAATGGGTTTGTATGGTGGACGCATTGTAATACGCACTATTCTCTTTGACAACCATTTCTCATACCAGCACAACCAAATTCGCGCATAAGAAAGAAAATCCAAGTCTTAAAGCACAGTCAATCAAAACCACCTTACGGGAAAACCCCACTCTCTTTTTTCCAAAATTTCGATGTGATTGTTGCTTATTCTTGCATCCCTTGTCGGATTTGTTTTTAGGTGTTATTCTCTTCCGCACTTGCGATCTGTGCTCATTCAACAGAACTTTGGTACATAATTTCGTCCATCGTGTGCGTGAATTGCAGCGCAACATCGCAGTAGAATACACCTTGAAGTTTTAGATATGCAGGGAGTTACGTTATGCGAAACAAGCGGTTTGCAGTCTTGGTTCTCGTTGTCGTCTTGGCGCTGGCGCTGAGCGCGACCTTTGTTGGCGCTCAGGATGCGAAGGTGATTAAAATCGCCTCGCAAACTCCGCTGTCTGGCCCGCAGTCGGCTCTGGGCAGCAGCATGAGCAACGGTGTCGCTCTGGCGGTTGAGCAGCTCTCCGGCCCGCTGACCGAACTCGGCTACAAGGTCGAATATGTTCCGTTCGACGATCAGGCTACCCCGGATGTCGGTGTGGCGAATGCCCAGAATCTGGTCAACGACCCTGCCATTCTGGCGGTTGTCGGCCATCTGAACAGCGGTGTGGCTATTCCTTCGTCGGAAGTCTACAACGCCAACAATCTGGTCATGATCTCCCCCGCCAACACCAACCCCCGCGTCACCGGTCGTGGTTTCACCACCGTCAACCGTGTTTGCGGTCGTGATGATCTTCAGGGCCCCACCGGCGCTCGCTTTGTGAATGAACTGGGCGCGAAGTCGGTTTACGTCCTGCACGACACCACCTCCTACGGTCAGGGTGTGGCTGAATTCTTCCAGAAGGAAGCCGAAAATCTGGGCATCACCGTTCTGGGTTACGAAGGCACCACCGAAACCGCGAACTTTGAAGGCGTCATCCAGCCGATCCTCGCGCTGGCTCCCGAAGCCATCTACTTCGGCGGCATCTATTCGCAGACCGGTATCTTCATCAATCAGGCTCGTGCAGCGGGTTACACCGGCTATTTCGTCGGTCCCGATGGCTTCGACTCGTCGGAATTCGCGCAGCTGGCTGGCGAAGCTGGCGTGAACACCTATTACACCTCGGTTGCCGGCCCGGCCACCATCTACCCGGATGCTGCCAAGTTCATTGAAGACTACAAGGCCAAGTTCGGTGAGGATCCTCAGCCGTTCGCCGCGCAGTCGTATGACTCGGCTGCCATCGCCCTGAACGCGATCTACACCGCCGCCGTTCTGGCTGGTGATGTTCCCTCGCGTGCTGCTGTGGCTTCGGTTGTCCGCGCCACCAAGGGTTACAAGGGTTTGACCGGTACGGTCACTTTTGACGCCTACGGCGACAACGAAGTGGGTCTGTACTACGTTTTGCAGGTTGGCTCGGCTGATCCTGCGGCGTGGGGCAGCAACACCCTGTTGAAGACTCTCGAAATCCCCTCGCCCTACAAGGCGCTGCTGGATTCGGGCAGCTAGTCTGAACATGTAGATAGAAAAGCGGTGGCGCTGCGTGCTTTATGCGCGGCCCGCCGCTTTTTTTTAGGTTCTTATTTGCATTGGAGCAGCTTATGGTGTCTACCCGCGCAACCACAGACCGCACGATCACAGAGTGGCTGTATCGCTATGTCCTTTTCCCCATCGGGCAGATGCTCGTGTTCATCGTGGGTGCAGGCGTAGTAGTCATGGTTCTGGCGTATCTGCTGGCCTTCTTGTTTCCTGAACCGCGTCCGAATATTGTTTTGGTGGATCAAATCAACCGCCAGCTTCCCGGCATGTTGATCGCAGGCGTCAGCTTAGGCTTTGTGTACGCCATGATCGCGCTGGGTTACACGCTCGTGTATGGCGTGTTAAAATTCATCAACTTCGCCCACAGCGAAATCTTCATGTTTGGTTCCGTCATTGGCTATGAAGTCATGCGCCGCATTTCGGATGCTGGCGCAATCCAATCGTGGAGTCCCCCCCTGCTCATTATTGTGGTGGTGAGCGTTTCGATGGTCTGCGCCGGTCTGCTGGCGGTACTCATCGAACGAGTGGCCTACCGCCCCTTGCGGGGTGCGCCGCGCCTCGTACCGCTGATTTCGGCCATCGGTGTATCGCTCCTGCTCACGGATGCTGTCCGTGCGATTGAGGCCATCACCCGCAACGAGTTTAACCTGACTTACCCGACGAATGATCTGGCTTGGCTGAAAACGCCGCTGCCTCTGGCCTTCGGTGAAACCACTGTGAATGTGCGCATCACCTCGATCATCATCATCATCGGGGCGGTACTCATGCTGGTCGCCATGAACTATTTCGTGAATGGCACCAAGCTAGGTCGCGGTATCCGTGCAGTCTCGCAGGATATGACCACCGCCTCCCTAATGGGGATCAACGTCAACTTCATGATTTCGCTCACCTTCTTCGTGGGCGGGTCGTTTGGTGGCGCGGCGGGTTCGCTGTTCGGGATGAACGTCGGCACGGTCACACCCTATGTCGGTTTCACACCCGGTATCAAAGCCTTCACCGCAGCCGTTCTCGGCGGCATCGGCAATGTCACAGGCGCGTTGCTCGGCGGTCTGGCACTGGGCATGATCGAATCGTTCCTGAACGGCATTCTGGTCTACTTCCCGGCGCTCGGTCAGCGTTATACCGATATTTTCTCGTTCTCGGTTCTCATCCTCATCCTGATTTTCCGCCCAAGCGGTCTGCTGGGTGAGCGTGTAGACGAGAAGGTGTAAACATGACAACTGCACAATCTACACCCACTATCAAAATCTCCCTCATGGGCAGAATCATGGCTCCCATCCGTGCAGTGCTGGATAATCCAGTGCTGGCAGTGCCTGCGCTCATCGTGTACATGATTGCGGTCACACTCATTCTGCTCGGCCTGAATCGATCAGACCCGCTGTTCCCGCTGAAAAGCTCGCTGGCGTTCCCGCCGCTGGTGCTGTCGCCCTTCATCGTCCTCTCCGCCAAAATTGACTGGCGCTTCAAAGGGCTTCTGGTGCTGGCGGCGCTGTTCATCTTTTTGCCCCTCATTGGCATGTACGACAGCAGCTATTTTGAACTGGTCATCCAGATTTGTATCTTCTCAGGTCTGGCGCTCGGTTTGAATATCGTCGTCGGTTTCGCAGGTCTGCTGGACTTAGGCTACGTCGCCTTCTTCGCAGTCGGCGCGTATCTGTGGGCCATGTTCACTTCGCCGGTAGATACCTACTTCAAAGTGAACAACATGCTGGTTTCAGCCAATTACTTCTACCTGTTCATCTTTTTAGGTGTGGCGGTTGCCGCAACCGGTGGCATACTTCTGGGCTTGCCTGTGTTGCGCTTGCGCGGCGATTACCTCGCCATCGTGACCCTCGGTTTCGGTGAAGTGATCCGCGTGCTGGCGGTCAACTTCAACAGCCCCACCAACTTCACCAACGGATCACAGGGGCTGGATGGTGTGCTACGTCCCACCGTACCGCCATTCATACCGGACATCATCATGAGGGTGGATCAAACGCTAGGCATTCCCATCAGTAATGCCAACACCCTCGCACAGCAAATGCTGTTCTACTTAGTCGCCATTGTCATCATCGCCTGCATCATCGTGATTGCGCGGCGGTTGGACGACTCCCCCATCGGGCGTGCATGGACAGCCATCCGCGAAGATGAGGTCGCCGCGATTGCGATGGGTGTGCCGCTGGTTCGCATGAAACTCATGGCCTTCGCAATGGGCGCTTCCTTCGCAGGTGCCATCGGCGTGCTATATGCCGCCAAACAGTCGTTCGTCAGCCCGGAAAGTTTCAGCCTGAACCAGTCCATCGGTATTCTGGCAATGGTCATCGTGGGCGGCATCGGCGGCATTCGCGGCGCGTTGTTCGGCGCTTGCGTCGTCACCCTGCTCAACCTGCAAGTCCTCAAGAATCTCTCGTTGCAAATCAACAACTTCAAGAATATTGACGCAGTAATGCCGCCGTGGTTGGTAGCGGTCATCCTCGCCGTTGTGGGCGGATGGATACTCTGGAAACTCTTGAAGGCGCTGTGGAGTTTTGCAAATCGCTGGTTCGGCAATGCAAAGCAGGCGGAACAGGTACGGGTCGTGGTCTGGGGTGTTCTGGTCGCCGCGATTGCCCTGCTCACCTTGCAGGGGTCAGGCTTCCGTTTTGACGATTGGCCTGCACAGCTAGAGCCTGCCAAATACGAGCGTCTGGTATTCGGTATCCTGCTCATCATGATGATGATCTTCCGTCCATCGGGACTGCTGCCAGAACCACGCCGCAAAATGGAAATGACGGCAGCCAAAGCCGAAGCCGAAGATGGCGCGATCGGCGGGGGGGGGTAAGATCATGGCACTTCTTGATGTACGCAACGTCACCAAACGATTCGGCGGCCTGACAGCCGTCAGTGATGTCACAATGAGCGTCGCTGAAGGCAGCATCAGCGCGATTATCGGGCCGAACGGTGCCGGTAAAACCACCTTCTTCAACCTGCTCACGGGCATCTATGTTCCAGATGTCGGCTCAATCAACTTCGGCGGACGTTCCCTGATCGCTGCGGGCATGGAAGCCCAAAGCGACGACGGCGTTATAGTCGGCTCAATCAACTTCGGCGGACGTTCCCTGATCGGGCTGCGACCGGATCAGGTCAACGCCGCCGGCATGTCCCGCACCTTCCAGAACATCCGCCTGTTCCCCGGCATGACCGTCGTTGAAAACGTCATGGTCGGCATGCACTCGCGCCTGAACGTCTCGCTGGTTCGCACCATCACCCGACTCGGCGGTTTCAACAAGCAGGAAAAGCGGGTGCGCGAACGCGCCAGCGACCTCCTGAACTTCGTCGGGCTGTCAGGTCAAGGGGACGAAATTTGCCGCAACCTCCCGTATGGCGCTCAACGCCGCGTCGAAATCGCACGGGCGATGGCAAGTGACCCGAAGTTGATCCTGCTAGATGAACCGACAGCCGGCATGAACCCCAACGAAAGTAAAGACGCGATGGAATTGTTCCGCAAAGTGCGGGATGAGCGCGGTGTAACCGTCGTCCTGATCGAACACGATATGAAGGTCGTGATGGGCATCAGCGAACACATCACCGTCCTCAATTTCGGGCAGACCATCGCTGAAGGAACGCCTAAAGAGATTCAGAGTAATGAGAAGGTGGTGGAAGCCTACCTCGGACGCCATGCGGCCGGTAGTTCCAGAGCCGAAGGAGAGGCATGATGGCCGCACTGCTCGAACTTGAAAACATTAACACTTACTACGGCCACATCCACGCCCTCAAAAGCGTCAACTTGACGGTGGAACAGGGTGAAATCGTCACGCTCGTCGGGTCAAACGGCGCGGGCAAAAGCACATCGCTCCGCACGATCAGCGGGATTGCGCGTGCCAAGCAGGGCGCTGTCCGGCTGGAAGGCAAAGACATCACTTCGATGAAGCCGCACGAAATCACGGCGCTCGGCATCGGGCATGTCCCCGAAGGACGCCGCATTTTCCCGCTGCTCACCGTGCGCGAAAATCTGGAAATCGGCGCGTGGAACGTTCAAGATCGCAATCTCATCAGCGACCGCATCGAGCAAGCCTTCGCACTGTTCCCCCGCCTGAAAGAGCGTATCAACCAGAAGGGTGGAACGCTCTCCGGTGGTGAACAGCAAATGCTGGCGATTGGGCGTGCGCTGATGTCCGCGCCGCGTGTGCTGCTGCTGGATGAACCCTCGATGGGGTTAGCGCCGGTGCTGGTCGAAGGCATCTTCGACATCATCAAGCGCATCAACGCCGAAGGCACGACTATCCTGCTGGTGGAACAGAACGCGCTAATGGCGCTGGAAGTCGCACAACGCGGCTACGTGCTTCAGACCGGTTCGATTGTCCTCACCGACAACGCCAAATCGTTGATGAACAACGAAATGGTGCGCAAGGTCTATCTGGGCGAAAACTGAGTTTCAACATCCCTATCTCGCAGGATCAAAAGAGGCGAAAGATCGCCTCTTTTGCTTTAAGAGGCAGTTACCCTCATCCCCCACTCCTTCCGCTGCACGTCATGGAGAAGGAGAGCAAGAGAGTTACACGGTTTTTTAAGTCCCTCGCCATGAGGGTTGAGTGATTTAGGATGAGGCGTTTAGGCCAACCGCACCGCCTCATCTGCCCCGCATGGTATAATATTCAAGACCGGATGAAAGGAATAGTGTATGCCAGCAAAAGAATTATTAGAAAAAGCACAGGCTATTCAAGAACAACTCATCGCGTGGCGGCGGGATATTCACATGCACCCTGAACTGAGTTTTCAGGAATTCCGCACGGCACGCATGGTCGCCGACACGCTCCGTTCAATGGGAATCGAAGTCGAAACGGGCATAGGCAAAACCGGCGTGGTGGCTCGCATCGGCGAAGGTCGCCCTGCAATCGGCATCCGCGCCGATATGGACGCGCTGCCCATCGTGGAAGCCAACAATGTGAGCTATGTGTCGCAGAATAACGGCGCGATGCACGCCTGCGGTCATGATGCGCACACCGCTATGCTGCTAGGCGTCGCCAAGCTGCTGAACGAAATGCCAGATCGCCCGCCGGGAGAGATTCGTCTGCTGTTTCAGCCCTCCGAGGAAGATTCGGACAGCGAAGGCAAAAGCGGCGCGGTACGCATGATCGAAGATGGCGCACTAGAAGAACTGGACTCGGTGATCGCGCTGCATGTCGCCAGCACCCTCCCTTCGGGCAAGGTACAGATTGCCGCTGGTTATAACTCCGCTTCAGTGGACTCGTTCAACGCAGCCATTGTGGGCGAAGGCTGTCACGGCGCTTATCCCCATCAAGGGATTGACCCGATTTTCATTCTGGCGCAAGTCATCAACGCCATTCATGGCATTCGCGCCCGCCGGATTAACCCGGTGCGCCCTGCCCTGATCTCCATCGGCGCGGTTCATGCTGGCGACGCCGATAACGTCATCCCCAACGAAGTCGTGCTGCGCGGCACCATCCGCAGCTATGACGACGAAACCCGTCAGCAGTTGTGGGACGAACTGGAAAAGGCGCTGGCAGTTGCCCGTGCCTTCGGCGGTGACTACCGTTTGACGATCATCAAAGGCTACCCCTCGCAGATCAACGATGCGGACGTGGCAGAACTGATCCGCAAAACCAGCGTGGACATGATGGGCGAAGACAGCCTCGTCCATGAGGAACCGGGCATGGGCGCGGAAGATTTCGCCTATATGTCGCGCAAAGCGCCGGGTGCGATGTTCAATCTGGGGGCGCAGTTTGATGAGCGCAACCGCCCGCACCACAGCCCGATCTTCAATATCAACGAGGACTGTTTCCCGGTGGGAACGGCTATGTTAGCCGAAACCGCGCTGCGACTGCTCCAGCAAAAAGCCTGACCCGTTGGATGTGAAAGCAAAGCCCCTCCGTTGTCGGAGGGGTTTTTATGGCGAGAGACGGGCATCTTAAGCCCGCATATCGGGAATCAGTGCGCGGTGGCGATCCACCAATGCACGCAGGTGATACAACAGGCGCTCCACCTCGGCGGCGGTACTGTGCTTCCCCAGTACAAACCGCATCTGCCCCATCAACTGATCGGGATGCACGCCCATCGCCACCAGCACATGACTGGGTTCTTGCTGACCGGTGGTACAGGCGCTTCCTCCGCTGGCAGCAATCCCCACTTCGTTCAAATCAAGCAGGATCGAATCGCCGTTCAAGCGCATCATCGTAAAACTGGAATGCCCCGGCAGGCGATCGGTGGGATGACCGGTCAACTCGGCCTCTGGAATGGTTGCTAACACCCCCTGAATCAGGCTGTCACGCAGGGGAATCAGTTGCGCCACCGTCATCTCGCGTCCGGCCTCGGCTAGGCGCAGCGCCTCCGCCATGCCCACGATCAGCGCCACCGGTTCTGTCCCCCCCCGCCGGTGATTCTGCTGGCTGCCGCCTAGCATTTGCGGCAGCAACGGCGCCGCCCGCCGGACATACAACGCGCCAATTCCCTTCGGCCCGTAGAACTTGTGAGCCGACAGACTCAGCAAATCCACATTCAGCGCCCTCACATCCAGCGGCAGCAGCCCCGGCGCTTGTACCGCATCCACATGAAACAGAATCCGCCGCCGCTTCAGTTCCGCACCGATCTCAGCAATCGGATTAACCGACCCCACCTCATTGTTCGCATAAATGACGCTCACCAGAATCGTGTCTTTGCGGAGCGCGGCAAACACCACCTCCGGCGACACCCGCCCATAGCGGTCTACCGGCAAAAGCGTAACCTCGAACCCCTCATCGCCCAGCGCCTTCGCCACATCCAGCACCGCATGATGCTCCGCCGCAGTCGTCACGATATGCTGCCCGCGCCCCCGACCGCGCATCCCCAGCGCAGCGCCGCGCAACGCGAGATTATCGGACTCTGTGCCGCCGCTGGTGAAAATCAATTCGGCAGGATCGCAATTCAGTACAGCGGCTATCTTCTCCCGCGCATCGGTCAACGCCTGCTTTGCCGCTTGGCCTGCCTGATGCAAACTGGAAGGGTTGCCAAACAGCCTTGTCCAGTAAGGCTGCATCGCATCTACCACACGCGGATCGGTCGGCGTGGTGGCGCTGTGATCCAGATAAACAAACTCGGTCATGAAGTGTTCCTTCCCACTCAACGGCTCAGGCTGCTGGCGGACATCTCGGTGGGCTGGCGGTCATCCAGCGGGGAATCGGCGCGGAAATGGCTGCCCCGGCTGATCTTGTTGTGCTGTGCCGAGAAGGTGACGATACGCGCCACTTGCACCGCATTACGCAGCCCGATCAGCGCATCGTTCAGGCGCTGACGCCGGTAAAACTCCTCGATCTCATGCCAGAGATGGCGCAGTTCGCGTTCCGCCCGCGCCAGTCGTTCTTCGGTGCGAACCAAACCGACATAGTGCCACATCACATTGCGGATGGTCGTCATATCCACTTCGATCAGCGCCGGATCAGGTTCGGTGTCTCCCCGGTACACCCATCCCGGCACCCGCGCATCATCTACCGGTTCGCCGGGGTGCTGTTCAATGTGAACAGCCGAACGATTGCCCCACACCAGCCCTTCTAGCAAACTGGTACTCGCCAGCCGATTCGCGCCGTGCAACCCAGTACAACTCACCTCACCAACTGCATACAGATCGTTCAGCGAAGTGCGCCCCCATTCATCCACCAGCACCCCGCCGCAGGCGTAATGTGCAGCCGGTACTACCGGAATCCAATCGCGGGTGGCGTCTATCCCGTAATGGTTGCAGGTTTCCACCAGTTGCGGGAATCGCTGCCGGATAAATTCGGGAGAACGCTTGCTGGCAATATCAAGGTAGACATGCTCGAAGCCTGTCTCCAGCATTTCCATGTGAATCGCCCGCGCCACCACATCACGCGGGGCAAGGTCTTTCCATCCGGGCGCATAGCGTTCCATAAACGGCGCACCTTCCGGGGTCAGCAGCACCGCGCCTTCACCACGCACCGCTTCGCTGATGAGAACGTTGGGCGCACCGCGCACACTCAGCGTTGTCGGATGAAACTGGACATACTCGCCATTGACCACCCGCGCTCCCGCCCGCCACGACATCGCCAACCCGTCACCCCGCGCCCCACGCGGATTACTGGTATTGCGGAAAATCTGCCCCAACCCGCCGGTTGCCAGCACGACATGGGCTGCCAGCACACGGATAATCGCCCCGGTCTGTCGGTTCAGCACATACGCGCCATGACAGGTGATCGGGTCATAAACAGCAACCGGATCGAGCGAGTGATGCGGGAATGTAATCAGATCAACAGCGGTATGGTTTGCGAGCAGAGTCACATTCGGGCGGCTGGCAAGCGTATCCAGCATCCCCTTCACAATCGCGCCACCGGTCTTGTCGCCCACATGAATGATGCGCCGGACGCTGTGCGCGCCTTCCAGTCCATATACCAGTTCGCCCTGCTCATTCTGGTCGAACTTAACGCCGCAGCGTTCAATCAACACGCTACGCACCAGATCGGGGCCTTCTTCCGCCAGAATCCGTGCTGCTCTAGGGGAACTCAGTCCGGCTCCCGCTTCGAGGATGTCGCGCACCAGCAAATCTGGCGAATCTTCCAATGAACGGGTGACGATGCCGCCCTGCGCCCATGTTGAATTGGTATCGACAGGATCAGCCGCCCGCGTAATCACCGTCACCTGATGAGCCGGATTGTCGCTCAAGCGCAGCGCCGTTGCCGCGCCCGCTATACCGCAGCCAATGATGAGCGTGTTCGTTCGTATATCATCCATTGGCGTGCTACTTCGGGATCGCTAACATACGATCCAAAGACAATTTCGCACCGTGTCGCACCGCAACCGGCACCGTAATCTGGTTGATAACCCGCCCCTGCTGCAAATTCTCCAACACGTTCGCCAGATCAATCGGACTGATGCGGTACATTGTGCTGCACAGGCAGGAGAACGGGGACAGCAGTTCCACCATTTTGTCCGGGTTACGCTGTTTCACGCGGTCCACCAGATGCACTTCTGTGCCCACCGCCCATTTGCTGCCCGCTGGAGCATGTTCAATCTGCGTCACGATAGCCGCCGTCGAGCCGACGTAATCCGCTTTATCCACCACTTCCATCGCACATTCAGGATGTACCATGACGTTCACATCGGGATGATGCTTGCGCCACAAATCCACATGTTCCGGGCGAAACTGCTGATGAACGCTGCAATGCCCGCGCCACAAAATCACCCGTGCGTTCCGAATTTCATCGTCGGTCAGCCCCCCGTAGGGCTTAAACGGATTCCACAATACCATTTGTTCCAGAGGAATACCCATCTGCTTGCCCGTATTGCGTCCCAAATGCTGATCGGGAAAGAAGAACACCTTCTCCCGCCGAGCAAACGCCCATTCCAATACCCCGCGTGCGTTGGATGACGTACACACTGCGCCGCCCCGTTCACCCACAAACGCTTTCAAATCGGCGGCGCTGTTCATATAGGTGATAGGCATGATCTGTGCAGTCGGGTCGCCGCCTAACACATCTTCCAGTTCTGCCCACGCCGTCAACACCTGTTCAAGATTCGCCATATCCGCCATGCTGCACCCGGCCTGCATGTTGGGCAGCATCACCACCTGATCTTCCCGTCCCAGCACCACCGCGCTTTCAGCCATAAAATGCACACCCGCAAACACGATGTACTTGGCGCGAACTCTGGAACCTTCCTGACTCAACTGGTAACTGTCGCCCTGAAAATCGGCGAACTGCACCACCTCGTCGCGCTGATAATGATGACCGAGAATAACCACCTCATCGCCGAGCAGCGGACGGATTCGTTTGATCTTTTCAATCGCCACCGCTTCCTGCTGTACCAGAGTCTCGTCATCAGCCATAACCACCGGTATCGTTAGTTCTACCGCCATGTGTAGCTCCTATCCCCAACCCACCCTTACGAACGACTGATCCGCATTGACAGATCCAACGCAGGCGCGGAATGCGTCAGCGCCCCCACGCTGATAAAATCCACACCCGCCCCTGCCACCGCTGGCACACGCTCAAGGCTCATGTTGCCCGAAGCCTCCAGCGGCACTCGTCCGGCGGTAAGAGTTACCGCCTCGCGCATTTGCTCCACCGTCATGTTATCCAGCAGCACCCGATCCACAGCCAGCGGCAGCACTTCCCGCAGTTCATCCAGATCACGCACCTCGACTTCAATCGGAATGCCTGCCGCCTGCGGGTAAGCGCGGACAGCGACCACCGCTTCGCGCAGCCCGCCTGCGCCGTCAATATGGTTGTTCTTAATCATCACCATATCATACAGCCCCATACGGTGATTCTGTGCGCCACCCATCCGAACCGCGTACTTTTCCAGCGAACGCCAACCGGGTGTGGTCTTGCGCGTATCAAGAATAACCGCCCGCGTACCTGCTGCCGCCTGCACAAACCGCGCCGCCAACGACGCGATTCCGCTGAGTCGCTGCAAAAAGTTGAGCGCGGTACGTTCGCCGGTCAGCAAGGCCGCGCCTGCCCCTTCAATGCGGCAGATCAACGTGCCTTTTTCGACTGCCGCGCCATCTTGTATGCAATCTACCACCTGCACGCTGCTGTCCACTTCAGCATATACCCGGTGTACCAGCGGCAGTCCGGCGACCACTCCGGCCTCTTTAGCCACGATGCTCGCAAACAAGCGTGTTCCCGGCGGCAATGTGGAACGCGAAGTGACATCGCCAGCGTCCATCAAATCCTCACGCAGCGCCATTTTGACCAGCGCCAGCGCCACCTGTTCATCAAATCCTGTTGTCACGGCGAATTACTTTCTACTGTACGTTAGCTTCATCATAAGAAATCAAGAATCCATTGGCAATAGCACAAACAAACCGCGCAGCCTTCAATGAAGCTGCGCGGTAGGCTTTATGGAGATTGTGAGGGGAAAACAATCTAGGTAATGGGTTCCAACGGATTCGGGCGATGACCGTAACTCAGTTCAGCCAATCCAGACGGCGCAGCCCAGCGCACGCCGTTGCCAATCACAAGTTGCACTTCCTTCTGGTAGTACGTCGGGTAGGTTTCGTGACCGGGGCGGAAATAGAACACTTTGCCGCGCCCACGATGGTAGCAAGCGCCGCTGCGGAACACCTCACCGCCCTGAAACCAGCTCACGAACACCAGCGTATCCGGCGCGGGAATGTCGAAGTGTTCCCCGTACATTTCTTCGTGCGGAATATCGAAATGGTCGCCCAACCCCTGCGCGATGGGATGCCCCGGCTCAACCACCCAGATGCGCTCCCGTTCATTGGCCTCGCGCCATTTCAGATCGCAAGACGTTCCCATGAGCTTCTTGAAAATCTTCGAGAAATGACCGGAATGCAGCACCACCAGCCCCATGCCGTTCAAAACGCGCTGGTATACCCGTTCCACCACCGCATCGCTCACTTTGTCATGCGCTACGTGTCCCCACCACGTCAGGACATCCGTCGCATCCAGCACATCTTGCGTCAATCCGTGTTCCGGGTCATCCAGCGTTGCCGTCCGAACCTCTAAACCCTGTTCGCGCAGCGCGTTGGCAATAACGGTGTGCATCCCGTCAGGGTAGACTTTTTGCACCGCCAGATTCATCTTTTCGTGCTGGCCTTCGTTCCATACGGTCACACGTAAAGCTGCCACAGTCTTGCTCCTCATCAATTTTGGGCGAACACTAAAGTCTTATTCTACCGTTCTGATCTGCAAATAGGCATATCCATCTCCATCTAAGGATGGATTACATGCCATTCGGGGATACCCATCACTATCCTAATTGCGACGAACGACATTACTGTAAACGATAGGTAGACCATTTATAAAACGTGCGGGAAGACCCGTACAGAGGTATCCATGTCTCCGAAACGTGTGGTCATTATGGGTGCGGCAGGCCGCGATTTTCACAATTTCAACGTACACTTTCGCAACAACCCGGACTACGAAGTGGTGGCCTTCACAGCCACCCAGATACCGGGTATTGATGGGCGCATCTATCCGGCGGAACTGGCTGGATCAGCCTATCCGAAGGGCATCCCCATCCGTGATGAAAGCGAACTCAATCAGTTGATCGCCGCTGAACATATTGACGAGGTAATCTTTGCCTACAGCGATGTGCCGCATGAATACGTCATGCACCGCGCATCGCAGGTGCTGGCGCTCGGCCCGGACTTCCGCCTGATGGGGCCACAAACCACCCAGATCAAGAGCAAGCGTCCGGTCATCTCGATCTGCGCCGTTCGCACCGGCAGCGGCAAAAGCCAGACTTCGCGCTTTGTCGTCTCCGCGCTGCAAAAGTTGGGGAAGCGAGTGGTCGCCATCCGTCATCCCATGCCCTACGGCAACCTCATCGCCCAGTCGGTGCAGCGGTTCGCTGAATACGACGATCTGGACGAGTACGAATGCACGATTGAGGAACGCGAGGAGTACGAACCCTATATTGACCGGGGCGCGGTCATTTATGCAGGCGTGGATTACGGCGCGATTCTTGCTAAAGCCGAAGAAGAAGCCGACATCATCATCTGGGATGGTGGCAACAACGACCTGCCCTTCTACCGATCAGACTTTCACATCGTCGTGGCTGACCCGCATCGTCCGGGGCATGAGCTGGCCTACCACCCCGGCGAAGCCAATCTCCGCAGCGCACAGGTCATTATCGTGAACAAGGTGGATACCGCCGACTACAGCGGCATCGTCACCGTTCGCCGCAATATCCGGCAAGTGAACCCCGGCGCGATCGTCCTCGAAGCCGCCTCGCCCCTGTTCGTAGACCATCCCGAAGCCATTCGCGGCAAGCGGGCGCTGGTCATCGAGGATGGCCCCACCCTGACGCATGGCGAAATGGCCTACGGCGCAGGCGTCGTGGCGGCACAGCGATTGGGCGCGGCTGAGATCATAGACCCGCGTCCATTCGCAGTTGGCTCCATACTCAACACCTACGCCAAATACCCCAAAACCGGCGCGATTTTGCCAGCAATGGGCTACGGTCACGAGCAAATGCACGAACTGGAAGAAACCATCAACCGTTCGGATGCCGACATCGTGATTGCCGCCACCCCGATTGACCTCAGCCGCGTGATTAAGGTGCGGTTGCCGGTTGAGCGCGTGCGCTATGAACTACAAGTCATCGGCACGCCCACGCTGGAAAACCTGATCGTGGAACGGTTCAGCAGCTAAATCCCAACACGGCTCTCAAAGGGTAGCGGATGAGACATCCCCTACCCTTTGTTTGACATTAACCCTTCACCGCGCCCTGTGTCAGCCCGCCCACGATGTACTTTTGCAGCACCATGTACAGCATGACAACCGGCGTGGCTGCAATCAGCGAACCCGCCGCGAACACGCCCCAATCGTCGGTGAACTTGGCGGAAACAAAGTTATAGAGTCCCACCATCAATGTCCAGTTGTCACGATCCGTCAACAGGATGCGTGCCAGCACAAACTCGTTGAACGTCCCCACGAACGACAGGAGCGCCACCACCGCCAGAATAGGCCGCACCAGCGGGAACACCAGATACCAGAACGTCTGCCAGTGCGTCGCGCCATCCACTTCCGCCGACTCGTCAATATCACGCGGGATGGTGTCGAAAAACCCCTTCGTCAGCCATGTATTCACGCCCATCGCGCCGCCCAGATAGCACAGCACCAGACCGCCGTGCGAGTTCAGGCCGAAGTTGACCCCCAGAATGGTCACATACGGGCCGATTTGCAACAGCATCAGGTACAGCGCCACCATCGCCAGCAGGTTCGGGAACACCTGTATCAGCAGGATCGTCACCAGCAGGCTGCGCCGTCCGCGAAACCGGAAACGCGAAAAGGCATACGCGCTGAGTGCGGTGATTGCCAGTGACAGAATCGTATTGGTCACGGCGACCACCGCCGAATTGCTAATCCAGCGCCAGAACGGAACCTGCGGGTTATTGAGCAGCTTATCAAAGTTCACCAGCAGATCGCCGATACTGTGAACATTTTGCGGGATGAGCGTCTGCGAGGTCATCGAACCCGTCGGGTTAAACGAGGCCGAAATAATCCACACCACAGGAAACAGCGTAAACGCCAGCACCAGCAGAATCACCAGCGTCCGCAAAGCGAACAAAATGCGGCGGATGATGTCTGGACGGCTTGAACGACGAACGGACTGTGCCACCTGACTCCGGGTTTGTGCCACGCTAGACATTATCGCCCACCTCCTCCCAACGCTTGGTAAAGCGGAACTGAAACAAGGTCAGCCCGCCCACCATGAAGAAAATTACAATCGCTATGGCAGAGGCAAAACCATACTCGCGGGAACCACCTGAACTGAAGGCATAGCGATAGGTGTAGCTAATCAGGTTGTCCGTATGCCCAACGGGAGGGGCAGATGTGCCCACCATCGGCGGCCCACCGCCGAACAACGCTTCGATCAGCAAAAAGTTGTTGAAGTTATAGGTGAATGAAGCGATCAGCAGCGGCCCCACCGCCACCAGCAAAAGAGGCAGCGTTAAGCTCCAGAACCGTTGCCATGCGTTCGCGCCATCCACTTCCGCCGCCTCGTAAATCGCCGAGGAGATGGACTGCAACGCGCCGGTGCAGATGAGCATGAAATAGGGAAACGCCAGCCACAGGTTGACCAGCAGTACCGCCACTTTCGCCCACCCCGGATCGGTATGCCAAGGAGGTGCCCAACCGAGCAAACCGTTCAACGAGGAAGTAATCACCCCGCCATTCGGGTTCAACATGCCGCGCCAGATCAAAATGCTAATCATGCCCGGAACCGCGTAAGGAATAATCAGCAGCGATTTGATGAAGCGAGCGCCGGGGAACTTATCCAGCATCAGCGCCATGAACAGCCCCAGCGAAAACGCCGTCAGCACCGAAAAGAAGGCGAACGCAATCGTCCAACCAAACACCCGCAGCAGAGGTTCGCGGATCGAAACACTGGTAAAAATCCGCGTGAAGTTCTCCATCCCCACCTGAACCCAGAAGCCCAACGGCGCATGAGAACCATCAGATGCCACAAACTCGCCCACAGCCGCATCCGCCTTGTAGATCACGTTAGTCTCTTTATCAACCACCGCATCCTGTTCGGCGTCATAGACCCATTTCTGCTGGTAGTTCCCCGCCGAACTGCGCGAGGTAATGCCAATCGGGTTTGCTGGATCGCCAAACTGAATCGTCTGCAAATTGGCGTCGCGCATCGCCTGCAAACGCTCTTTGCCGGAAAGTTGCCGGAACCCGTTGAACGTCGCAGGCAGCCCATCCTTGTCATACGGCGCTTCACCCGACTGGTTCAACGTCACCGTCGCTAACGGCTGACCGGGAGCCGCGAAGAAAGTTGCCCCCTCCTCAGTGGTCAACCACAGCGCAAATGTGCCCTCATCGTTGCCATACAGTTCCCAGCTATAGCTGACCGATTCGGCGGGTAGATACTGCGCGTTGGACATCAACTGCACAGCCCGTTCTTTAGTGTACAGGTGTCCATCGCTGTAATTCGTGAACGCGATATACACCGTGTAAATCAGGGGATAGATCGCCAGCAGCGCCATCAACGCCAAGCCGGGAGACATCCACCGCAGCGGCCACAGCCCCGGTATCAGGTTAATGGCTCCCACACCCACCGCAATCAACACCAGTGCGAACGCCAGAAACAGGTTGCCATCCCGCCCAACCTGAACGGCTAACCAGAACGAAAAAACGCTCACAATTCCAATGGCGAGCAAGCGTAGGCTGTATGCCACCACCGAGAGCGAAATCCCGGTCGGGGATGGGGCGCGTTGTTTAGCTTGTGCAGCGGCCACTCGATCCTCCCTTAATCTGAAACATAACACTACTAAGTAAATAGAATCTAACGCATGACAATAAAAAGGAACAGTCTTGCGACTGTTCCTTTCCGTCCGGTCAATCTAGCTTCCGGTCGAAATCGTCAGCACTTTGCTGGCCGAGTCGAACGAGAAGGTTACTTCGGTGCCGTCCGCTGGCACGGTGAACTTCAGGTTGTCGCCGTTCTCCTTGCCGTCCACACCGTAGTTCAAATCCCAGCTCAGGTTGGCAGCCACCTTCGCCTCGTAATCGCCCGCAGGAATGGCAGTCGTCATAAAGACGTACACGCCATCGCCATCCGGGTCTTGCAGCCAGCTACGCAGGCAGTCCGGCGCCCAATCCGCCGAACAACCCATCTTGGACTGGAAGCTACCGGGGACGCTCAGAATCAGCCGATTGACGTTATCTGCCACCCAGTTCGTCTTGTTGTCATAGATGAACAGAACGCTGGTTTCTTCCGCCAGCGACAACTTCACGTTCCCGCCGTCACGGTCAGCCGCGCCGCCGTAATTCTCGTCCCAGCTATTGTTCATTGCAACTTTATATTCAAAGTCGCCCGCCGGCACGGTGAAGGTATTCATCCACACATCACTGTTGGCGCTGTACAGCAGTTGCGTCTTGTCGCAATCCGGCGCCCAATCCGCCGCGCAGCCCACCGCTGCCTGAAGCGAACCGGGGATCGAAACCGTTTGCGGCCCATCCGCCGGAGGTGCATCACCGCCCGCGCTGGGCAGTGCCACCGGCACTTCGCCGCCCGCGATCAGGGTACGAATCTGTTCCGCCGCGTTCTTGAAGGCTTCCGCCGGAGGCAGTTCGCCCGTAATCACGAATTGTTCCGCGTTGCCCCACGCGCCCCAGACCGAAGTCATTTCGGGGATTTGCGGCATCGGTGAACCGGCCTCACCCGCATGTTGGAACGCCTGAAGATCGGCATCTTCCAGTGCTTCAAGCGTCTTGACGAACGCCGGCGGACGCGGATCAGCATCGTACATGGCCTTCATCGGTTCTTCCGCAGCCATGAAATCCAGCAGGAACGACTCGGCCACCAGACGACGATTGTCATCAATATAGGCGCTAATCATGAAACCGTTACCGCCCACCAGCGGCTTGCCCACACCCGCCGGGCCAGCCGGAATGTCGCTGATGGCATACTTCACGCCCGATGTACGAATGCGGTTCAGCGCCCACGGGCCGGTCACGATCATGGCCGCTTCACCGCGCTCAAACATATCGTGCATTTCGTTGTAGCCGACCGCAGGCACGAGGAAACCCTGATCGGCCATGCTTTTCAGCCATTCCGCAGCAGCGATTGAACCTTCGTTGTCAATGCCCACATCCTGCGAGGTGTAGTTGCCCTGATCGTCCTGCCCGAAAATATAACCCCCAAAGGCGCTCATAATCGAGAAGTAGTGATACGGGTCATTGGTCTGAATCATGTAACCGTACTTGCTCTTGCCGGACGACACCAGTTCTTCGGTGATCGCCTTCACATCGTCCCATGTCGCGGGTGCATCGGGAACCAGATCGGGATTGCGGAAGAATGCCACATTTTCGGCTGAATACGGCATGGCGTATAGTTCGCCGTTGTAGGTGAATAGATTCAACGACGCCGCTGTGAATTCCGAGGCCATATCGCCCAGATCAATCGGGCTGATCGCGCCGTTCTGCACCAGTTCGCCCACCCAGTCCGAAGCCGCCACGAACACATCCGGGCCTTCACCAGCGGGGCCAGCCACCGTGATATTCGAGCGAATATCGCCCATGCCGATTTCCTGCACTTCCACCGTCACGCCGAATTCTTCGCTAAACTGTTCGGCAATCGGGGTCAGCGCCGGAACGCGGGTGTTATCCGCCCAGATCACCAGATCGGCCTTGACATCTTGCGCCAACGCCGGGACTGCCGCACTCAACACGAGCAACAGTGCAACAGCCACCAACAAGAAACTCTTACGCATATCAATCTCCTTCATTCATTCGCTATACGAACAGGCAAAATAGCTGCGGATTATTTACTAGTAACCGTTGGTGCTAGTTCATAAAGCGAACTGGGCGAAGTGATACAGGCGATCCTCTGGGTCAGCATCGGGCTCAAGGCGATGATTGAGACCGAGCAGCGCATTGAACAGCGCGACCAA